>Ga0194137_10000498_pt1 | contig 26334 bp, 25 predicted proteins | sample TARM_MetaG_T3_14_FD_134025 | JGI IMG/M metagenome (GOLD analysis project Ga0194137, IMG submission 134025) | Freshwater microbial communities from Pennsylvania, USA, analyzing microbe dynamics in response to fracking - TARM_MetaG_T3_14 (version 2) | ecosystem: Environmental > Aquatic >... | reverse complement strand
GGATGCGGGCGCCAAGCCGCAAAATCAGCGGCAAATGCGCCAAGTGATGAACTTCACTGACCTCGACCACACCGATGTCCGCCAACGCAAAAATGCGGCGGCTTCTTCAGCGTATCCCTAGGCAGCTTGCGGCGTGACAAATCGCCGCTAGACCCCATGAATTGGACGGGCATGACAAAGGCGTGAAAATAGCGCCGTGTTCGTTCATACCCCCAGCCGTTTCCCGCTGTTTGTCACCATGCCCGCCGTCAAGATGTACACCACCCAGGTCTGCCCATATTGCCTGCGGGCCAAGGCCCTGCTCAAGCAGCGTGGGGTCAACGACATAGAAGAGATCCGCATCGACCTGGACCCGACTCAGCGGGCCGAGATGATGGCCGTGACGGGCCGGCGCACCGTGCCGCAGATTTTCATTGGCGACACGCATGTGGGCGGCTGTGACGAGCTGATGGACCTGGACCGCAGCGGCGGGCTGATGCCCCTGCTGAACGCGGGCTGAAGCCCCCTCCCCCCAAGTGCCCGTCAGGCACTCTTCATTAAGATGCTCCCAGACCATTTGTCGTCCGGACATTGCCATTGGGGGGAATCCATGTCCTACATGCTGTTGATCATCGAGCCCATCGGCCAGCGCGAGGCGCGCACCGAGGCTCAGGGCCGTGAGGCCTATGCCGCCATGCGCCAGTTTGCCGATGAGCTGGGCTCGCAGGGCCTGCTCGTGTCGGCCGAATCGCTGGCTTCGCAGGACCAGGGGTCGCGCGTGGCGGTGCGCGGTGGGCGGGCCCAGGTGGTCGATGGCCCCTTTGCTGAAGCCAAGGAAATGATCGGCGGCTTCTTTCTGCTGAACTGCCAGACACGGGCGCAAGCACTGTCCATTGCCGAGCGCTGCCCGGCTGCACAGTGGGCCACCGTGGAAGTGCGGCCATTGGCGCCTTGCTACGAGGGTGCCAAGGCCGCCTGAGGCCAGCATCACTTTTTTGCGCGCGGTTGTCGAAATCGCAGCGGCTCCTTCGTCGTGAGATTGAAGCCACCAACAAGGAGTCTCACACCATGCGATTCATGATCATCGTCAAGGCGTCCGCGCAGTCCGAAGCAGGTGCCATGCCATCGGACGCGATGCTGACCACCATGGCCGACTACCACCAGCAACTGGCCCAGGCCGGCGTGCTGCTGGACGCCTCGGGCCTGCAACCCACATCCAAGGGCTGGCGCATCCGCTACGAAGGCGGGCAGCGCCAGGTCATCGACGGCCCCTTCGCCGAGGCCAAGGAACTGATCGCCGGCTACACCCTCATCCAGGTCCGCTCGCGTGAAGAAGCCCTGGAATGGACGCGGCGCTTTCCCTGCCCGCATGACGACGTCCCCAGCTGCGAGATTGAAGTGCGCCAACTGTTCGAGCTGGAAGACTTCGAGCCCACCGAAGCCATCGCGCGTTTCCGTGACATGAGCGTCGGCAAGGTTTGAAAACAACACAACCAGGAGAACCTCCATGCTCAAGACCATCGCCCTGCTGGCCGCCATCGCCTTGCTCGGCCTGCTGGCCTTTGCCGCCAGCCGCCCCGATGTGTTTCACGTCCAGCGCAGCATCCGCATCCATGCCGGCACCGACAAGATCCAGCCGCTGATCCAGAACCTGCACCGCTTCAACACCTGGAACCCCTTCAACAAGAAGGACCCGAACCTGGAAGGCCACTACCAGGGCCCGGACAGCGGCCCCGGTGCCAGCTTCAGCTTCAAGGGCAACAAGGACGTGGGCAGCGGCAGCCTCACCGTCACGCAGGTGGCGCCTGATCGCGTCGGCATGAGGCTGGACATGCTCGCCCCGTTCGAAGCGCACAATGAAGTCGAGTTCGTTCTGCGCCCGGATGGCGACAGCACCGAGGTGAGCTGGGCCATGCAATGCCCCAGCCCCTTCATCGCCAAGCTCATGGGCCTGTTCTTCGACATGGACAAGATGATCGGGCAGGACTTCGAAAACGGCCTTCAGGGCTTGAAGACCCTGGCCGAGCAGGCCTGAAGAAACTTCGTGACACGCATGCCCCCCACGCCAGACCCGCCTCAGCCAGACCTGCACCGCACCATCGAGGCCGTCTGGCGCATCGAGGCCGCCAAGGTGATCGCCAGCGTGGCCCGCATGGTGCGCGACGTGGGCCTGGCCGAGGACCTGGCCCAGGATGCGCTGGTGGCCGCCATCGAGCACTGGCCGCGCCAGGGCGTGCCCGACAACCCTGGCGCCTGGCTCACGACCACAGCCAAGAACCGGGCGCTGGACCAGTTGCGCCATGCCCGCATGCAGCAAGACAAGCTGGAGCAGCTGGGGTGGGATCTGCAAGCGCAGGAGGCCTTGATCGTGCCGGACTTCGTGGATGCGCTGGACGCCGCCCGGGCCGATGAGATCGGCGACGAACTGCTGAGCCTCATCTTCACGGCCTGCCACCCGGTGCTGTCGCCCGAAGCGCGCGTGGCCTTGACGCTCAAGGTGCTTGGCGGCCTGAGCACCGCCGAAATCGCCCGTGCCTACCTGGTACCCGAGGCGACCATGGCGCAGCGCATCGTGCGGGCCAAGCGCACGTTGAGCGCCGCGCAGGTGCCCTTTGCCGTGCCGCGCGGCGAGGAGCTGAGCGAGCGCCTGGCCGCGGTGCTGAGCGTGATCTACCTGATCTTCAACGAGGGCTACACGGCCTCCAGCGGCGACGACTGGATGCGCCCGGCCCTGTGCGACGAGGCCCTGCGCCTGGGCCGCATGCTGGCCGGGCTGGCGCATGCCGAGCCCGAGGTGCATGGCCTGCTCTCGCTGATGGCCCTGCAGGCCTCGCGTGCCAAGGCCCGTGTGGACGCGCAAGGCCATGCCGTCTTGCTGCCCGATCAGGACCGCCGCCGCTGGGACACGCTGCTGATCAGGCTGGGCCTCAACGCGCTGGAGCGGGCCGAGCAACTGGCACGCGAGCAGCGCCAAGCCTTGGGCAGCTATGCCCTGCAAGCGGCCATTGCGGCCTGCCACGCCCGCGCCCATCAGGCGGCAGACACCGATTGGGTCCGCATCGTGGGTCTGTACGACGCACTCCATCAACTGACGCCGTCTCCGGTGGTGATGCTCAACCGGGCCGTGGCCGTGTCCATGGCCTACGGCGCGCAAGCCGCGCTGCCATTGGTGGAGGAGCTGTCACGCGACCCCGCCATGCAGCGCTACCCCTGGCTGCACAGCGTGCGCGGCGACCTGCTGGACAAGCTGGAGCTGCGTGAACTGGCCTGTCAGGCTTTCGAGCAGGCCTGGGCTTTGAGCAGCAATGCACGCGATCGCGACGTGCTACAGCAGCGCATCCAGCGCCTGCAAAGCAGCTAAGGCGCCGTCTGCCAGACCCACATCCTCGGCATGCGGCACGGCCCATTCCCTGGGGTTGATGCGCACCATCCTGGCTCGCCAATGCAGCAGCACCTGGTGGCCAAAGCTCCTGACCGATGGCACGGCCGTGCCGGCGCCGAGCTCGATCACGACGGGCCGCTCAATCTGCGTCAACCATTGCGACAAGGCCCGGGCCTGCCGCCGTTCACGCGCATCCAGCCAGCCGAAGTCTCCGAACATGAGGATGTTGGGGCGTGCGAGCCCACCGCAACGCGGGCAGCGCGGCAGCGCATTGCGTAGCAGGCATTGATCCTGGTCCACCTCGGGCAAAAAGGCATCGGCTGGCCAGATCTCGCTGGTACAGCTCTCCAGGCATTGCAAATGGTGGATGGAGCCATGGCATTCATGCACCAGATCGGCATCGAAGCCGGCACGCTGGAAATGCCCATCCACATTGCTGGTGAACACGGCGCCACCCTGCAGCATGCGGCCAGCCCAACGTCGCAGGATGTCGAAACCCGCGTGCGGCGCGGTCTGGCGGTAGAGCGCCAGGCGATGGCCATAAAAGCCCCAGGCGCGCTCTGGCCAGTCCATGAAGGACTGTGGACAGGCGATGCGCGTGAACTCGATGCGCTCGCGGCCCAGCGCAGGATAGGCCCGCCAGAAGCCATCGCGACCGCGAAAGTCCGGCAGGCCGGAGTCCACACCCATGCCTGCCCCGGCCGTCACGACCAGGGCATCGGCTTGCGCGATCAGTTCGGCCGCGCGCTGGATGTCTTCTTTGCTGTTCACACTCGGCATTGTCCCCCTTCAGTGAGGGAGTCCGGGCGCAAACCCTGCCCCGGCCTGCCACGGCGGCGTCATCGGCCTGGTTCATAATCGCTGCCAGATCATCTATCTGGCTTGGACTTCTTGCGCCAACCGCAGCGCCCCGGCCTACAACATCATCTGCACCAAGGAAACACCATGTCTGACCAGGCCACCCAACCCTCTTTCTCGATCCAGCGCATCTATTTGAAGGACCTGTCGCTGGAGCTGCCCAACGCCCCCCAGATCCTGCTGGAGCAAGGCAACCCCCAGGTTGATGTGCAGCTGAACCTGCACGCCGAGCCCGTGACCGAGGGCCTGTATGAAGTGGCCGTGACCGCCACCGTGACCGCCAAGCTCAACGACAAGACCCTGTTCCTGGTCGAAGCCAAGCAAGCCGGTCTGTTCGAGATCCGCAACGTGCCGCAAGAGCAGATGCAGCCCATCATCGCCATCGCCTGCCCGCAGATTGTCTACCCCTATCTGCGTGCCACCGTGGCCGACATGCTCAACCGCACAGGCTTCCCGCCCGTGCACCTGACCGAAGTGAACTTCCAGGCCATGTACGAGGCCCAGCTGCAGCAAGCTGCCGCCAACGGCCAGCCTCAAGCCTGAATTGGCCAGCCTCGACCTCACGGCTGGGCTCGCCACGCGCAAGCTCACGGTTCTGGGCGCGGGGGCCTGGGGCACGGCGCTGGCGATCAGCGCGGCACGCCACAACCCACAGGTGATGCTGTGGGCGCGGGACGCCGCGCAGGTCGAAGGCATGCGCTCAAGCCGCTGCAACACCCGCTACCTGCCCGACGCGATGTTTCCTGAGGGCCTGCAACTGAGCCATGACCTCGACGAGGCCGTCGCACACGCCTGCTCGGATGGCGGCCTGATCATCATCGGCACACCGATGGCCGCGCTTGGCGACATGCTGCAAAGCCTGCCCGATGATGCGGCCACCTTGTGGTTGTGCAAGGGCTTTGAGAAAGGCACTGGGCGGCTCGGTCACGAGATCGCGCAGGCCGTGCGCCCGCATGCGCGCAGCGGCGTGCTCTCTGGCCCGAGCTTCGCCAACGAGGTCGCCCTGGGCCAGCCCACGGCCTTGGTGGCCGCCAGCAGCGACGTCACGCTGGCGGAGCAGGCCGTGGCCGTCTTCCACAGCGACAGCCTGCGCGTCTACACCTCCACCGACCCGGTCGGCGTGGAAGTGGGCGGCGCGGTCAAGAACGTGCTGGCGATCGCCACCGGCATCGTCGACGGCATGAACCTGGGGCTCAACGCCCGTGCCGCCCTGATCACGCGTGGCCTGGCCGAGATGACCCGCCTGGGCGTGGCCTTGGGTGCACGGGCCGACACCTTCATGGGCCTCTCAGGCCTGGGCGACCTGGTGCTGACCGCCACGGGCAACCTGTCGCGCAACCGCACAGTGGGGCTGCAGCTGGCCACCGGCAAGAAGCTCGACCAGATCCTGCATGATCTCGGCCACGTGGCCGAAGGCGTCTACAGCGCGGCCACGGTTTGGCAGCGCGCGCAGTCGCTGGGCGTGGCCATGCCCATCACCGAAGCCGTGGTGGCCGTGCTCGATGGCCGCATCACCGCAGCACAAGCCGTGGGCGCGCTGATGCGCCGCGAGGCCCGCGCAGAGGGCTGAGCGCGCTTCACCCGGCACTCACGCCCCGCCTGCGTAGCCGTTCTGGCGCCAGGCCTCGAACACCGCCACGGCCACCGCATTGCTGAGATTGAGGCTGCGCTGGTCCGCGCGCATGGGCAGGCGCACGCGCTGGCTGGTGGGAAAGGTGTCGCGCAAGGCGGGGGCCAGCCCGCGTGTCTCGCAACCGAACACGAACCAGTCACCGGGCTGCCAGCGAACCTCGTTGAAGGGCTGGCTGCCTTTCGTGGTGAAGGCGAACATCCGCGTCATGTCGGGCTGGGTGGCCTCGATGAAGGCAGCCCAGTTCGCATGGCGACGCACCTGGGCGTACTCGTGGTAGTCCAGCCCTGCTCGACGCAACAGCTTATCGTCCATCGAGAAGCCCAGGGGCTCGACCAGGTGCAGCTCGCAGCCGGTGTTGGCCGCCAGGCGTATCACATTGCCGGTGTTGGGCGGAATCTCGGGTTCAACCAGGACGATGCGGAACATGGGGGCGCATTATCCCCCGCCGCTCAACTGCCCGTGGATTGCTTGAAGGCCATCACCGCCTGATTGCGCAAGGTGCGCAGCAGCGAGAGCTCCTTCTCGTTGATCTGCAAGGCATTGGCCTGGCCCTTGTCGGCGTAGATCATGCCCAGCACCATGTCAGGCTGGCCTTTGCGCTTCATGACCAGGGGCAGCAGCAGGAAGGTAGGCGCCTGCACCTGATCGCGAAACCAGGTGGGCAGCCGCCCGACGATGCCCGGCGCCGAGGCGTCGGCAATCAGCATGTCGGCGCCTTTGAGGCACACGACACTGAACAGATCGGGCGTGGTCCCATTGGGAATGACCAGTGGGATCTTGAATGTGGCCTTGAGCGCGTCCGCGCCTTCGCCAATGCCCAGCCGGCCCAGCAACTGGCCCGTCTTGGGATCACGCAGGCAGAAGATGACGCGGCGGCAGTCAAGCGCGCGCAGCATGGTCTCCAGGATCATGCTCAGCACATCGTTGAGGCGGAAGGGCTCCAGCAGCGTGTTGGTGATGTCCTGGATACCGTTGGTGAGCACATTGGCCACGTCCTGCTCGGGCAGGGGCATGCCGGCGCTCAGCGTGCCGTTTTCGGTGGTCAGGCCCAGCTCCTGCGGGCTGGGGCCATCGGTCTGGCCGGCATTGGGCGCGTCCACGTAGTAGTGGTCCAGCAGGCGGTCGGCGGGCGACTGTGCCGGCACCGACATGTTGAGCGCCCGCGTCAGCTCAGTCAGGCGCGTGCGGGCCCGGCTGGCGGCGTCCTGCAAGGCATGAGGCGAGAGCTCCAGGGCCTTGGCATAGTTGTTGGTCAAGGCGGTGAGCTTGTCGCCCAGCTGGCCCGGCTCGGACTTGAGCATGTCGTCGGCAGCGGCATTGGCCAGGCTGGCCAGCCAATAGATCCGCTCGGGGCGCGCCGCCAGCGAGATCCGAGGCGCCGCCGTGCCAGGCGACATCATGCAGGCACGCAAGCCATCGGGCAGGCCCCAGGTCTGCCCCACCTTGTCGGCCAGCTTGTCCAGAGAGACGCCCAGCACCTTCTTGGCCGCGATCACTTCGTCGACGGGCGGCTCGCCGTCCTTGCCCTCGCTCAGCAGCCGGATCTGCTCGGCGTCATCGGGCAGGTAGTAGGACACCAGCAGGCGCCCGAGGTTGCGAAACAGCGCGCCCAGGTAGGCGTCTTCGGCTTCTTTGGAGCTGTTGCTGAGTTCGCTGGCCAGGGTGCCGGCCATCACCGTGCGCAGGAACTCGACCTTGAGCTGCTGGGCATGGGCCTTGTCCTGCATGTGGTCCAGCAGCATCAGCGACAGCGCCATGTTGCGCACGCCGCCCACGCCAATGAGCGCAACGGCCCGCGACACCGTGCTGATCGGGTCCGTGCCAGCGCGGCGGAAATGCGCGGTGTTGACAACGCGCAGCAGTTTCTGGGTCAGCGCGACGTCCTGGAGGATCTCGTCGCACAGGGTCTGCATGCTGTCGTTTTCAGAGTCGGACAGGGCCTGCACGCGCGACACCGAGGCCGACAAGGCCGGGAAATCGCTTTTAAAGCGCATGCGCCGCAGCAAATACTCAAGCGTGAGCTCGGCATCGTTGATGTCGGAACCTGTGGGGGGCGCTGCGTCGGGCATGTACTGATCCTCTGGCCACCATTGGGCACCAAAACCCACACCTTGAAAATGAGATTCGCGTGGTTTTCGGACGTCTAATCAGAATAAATGAGCCGGGCGTGGTGGTAAATGCCTCATCCCCCCCATAGATACCGGACAGATGCCGATCAATCAGGCGGCCGGCTTCAGCGTGCCCCCAGCCACGTTGGCAAGGCCTGTGCGACCTCACGCAGGGGCTGATCCCACTGTCCCCAGGCCTGTTGCCTGAACAGGCGGGCCGACGGGTACCAGGGGCAGTCCTGGCGCCCGACCAGCCAGCGCCAGTCGGGCGCGCGCGACAGCAGGATCCAGCAAGGCTTGCCCAAGGCGCCGGCCAGATGGGCCAGCGAGGTGTCCACCGAGATCACCAGGTCCATCTGATCGAGCAAGGCGGCCGTGCCGTCGAAGCTTTGCAGCAGATCGGGCAGGTGGCTCACATCGGGCCGGCTCTTCAACACGGCCATGTCGGACTCGCGGATGTCTTTTTGCAGGCAGTGGTAATGCACGCCACCCGGCAGGACCGACAGCAGCGTGGCCAGGCGCATGGAGCGGTTGAGGTCGTTGCGGTGCGCCGCATTGCCCGACCAGACCAGACCGATGCGAGGCTGCGTGCGCGGCCCCAGGCGATGGGCCACAGCCTGCACCTGCGCAGCATCGGCCGACAGGTAAGACGCTGGAGCGGGCACGGTGTCCGGTGTCGACTTGAAGGCCAGAGGCAGGCTCATCAGCGGGCACTGCACATCGAATGCAGGCAGGGGCTCGCCCGTCCCCACGATTTGGGCACCACCAGCCAGGCTGGCCATCAGCTTCTTGAGGGGCGGCTGCACTTCCAGGATCACGCGGGCGCCGCGTGCCGCCACCATGGGCACGTAACGACAGAACTGCAGGGTGTCGCCCAGGCCCTGCTCGGCATGCAGCAAGATGGTGCGGCCCTGGATGTCGGTGTCGCCCAGCCACAGCGGCTGCGTGAAGCCACGCGGCTGCGACGAGAAGCCGGGCTTGCGCCATCGCACCTCGAACAGGGGCAGGCCTCGCGCCCAGTCGCCCGCCAGCAGGCTGGACCAACCCAGAGCCCACTGCATGTCGACGTCATCGGGCTGCAAGCTCACGGCAGTGGCAAACGAGGCACTGGCTTCCTTGAGCCGCTCCATGTCCAGCAAGGCATTGCCGCGGTTCATGTGGGCACCAGCCAGCTTGTCGTCCTGCGCCAGCGCGCGATCGGCATACTGCAAGGCTTCTACGTGCCGGTGCATCTGGCGCAAGGCGCCACTGAGGTTGGCCAAGGCAATCGCATGCTCGGGCGCCAACTTCAGAGCCTGTTCATAGCTTGCGATGGCATCGGGCAGGCGACCCAGCTTCTGCAAGGCATTGCCTCGGTTGCACAGTACCTCGGGCTGGTCAGCCTTCAGTGTCAGCGCGCGTTCATACGCGGCCAGCGCCTCCTCGAAACGCAGCTTGCCCAGGCAGGCATCGCCCCGCCCGTTGAAAGCGCCGGGCCGCGTCGCATCCAGCGCGATGGCCTGGTCATAGCTGGCCAGGGCCTCGTCGAAACGGTGCAAAGCCAGCAAGGTGTGCCCCCGGTTGATCAATGCCGAGACATGCTTGGGCTGCAGCGCCAGCGCCTTGTTGTAGCAGGCGAGGGCCTCATCGACCCGGCGACACTGAAGCAAGACGGTGCCACGGTTGACATGGGCCTCCACGTTCTGCGGCTGCATGGCGATCACATTGGCGAAACTGTCTGAGGCCGCTTCCCATTGCCGCAGGGTCTGCTGCGCAACACCTCGCCCGAAATGCGCTTCGACCGAGGGCTCCAAGGTGACCGCCTTGTCGAAATGCACCAGGGCCTTGTCGACTTGCCCCGCCTCCACGCAGGCCAGGCCCAGGTTGGTGTGGGCCATGCCCACGTCGGGGTCGGCTGCAATGGCCTGCTCGAACAGCGCGATGGCGGCCGGCCAGTCGCGCTTTTGCAGGGTTAGCACACCCAGCATGTTCAGGGCGTCGAAGTCCTTCGGGTCCAGTTTCAGCACAGCCCGGAAGCCATCGGTGGCCTGTGCAAGACGGCCCTGCTCGAAGGCGTCGAAGGCCTGGTCCAGCAGGGCATTGATCTTCTCTTGATTCGCGGTATCAGACATGCTTGTTGCGGTTCATGGCATCTTGGCGCTCATCCTAATCGCTGGGCCTTCCGATCAGCCTTGAATCGGCCTGGGAGAAACACTCGCCAACAAAAAAACGGCCCGCACGCCGAGGAGAGCATGCGGGCCGAAGAAAACGAGAATGGCTTGTCTTGCGCTCGAACCTCAGCTGGACGACGCGATGCGGCGGCCCGAACCAGGCGGCGTGCAGGTGTAGGTCACTTCCTGGCCAGCGGTGGCGGCCAGCGCACGCAGGGCGGCATCGGTGCGGCGGGTGCTGTCCATGGCCGACACGAACTGCGCACTGGCCGGGTCATAGACATAGCCCTTGCGCGTGCCGCCTTCCACGAGCTGGGCCACGAGGTCGCACTCTGTGACATTGCCGCCCAGTTCCTTGGACACAAACGGCGCCTTCGCGCGCTGGATCAGCAGGTCGATGCGCGGCCCCACAGCAGCCGCATTGGCCGATGTCAGCGTGACCTGCTGCCCGACGATGGGCGCCAGGTCGCTGTCCATCACGTGCACGAAGTCAGACACATCGCTGCGCGTGGCATCCGGGTTGATCAGGGGGAAGCCCGAGTTCAAGGTCGGCTGGAAGACCCGCACCGTGAAGAAGTGCGCCAGTGTGTCGGCCGAGCCGTCGTGCACGAAACCAAAGCCACGCACCTGGTCTCCCAGGAAGCCCGTGGGCTGCGCCGCAGCAAAAGGAATGGCCGCCGCGCCGAAACGCCCCACCTTCGCGTACAGGTTGCGCAACTGCGGCACCTTCACGATCTGCGAGATGCCCTCGAAGCTCTGGAAGCCACCCGTGCCGAACTTGCCTTGCGATGGGTCCACTGTGTGGCAGCCATTGCAGTTGTTGTTGGCGAGCACCGACTTGCCGAACAGCACCAGTTTGAAGCCGTCCGCCGGCCGGTCGCCGAAGTAGAAGTCCTTGCCGCGCTGCTGGGAGGCCGTCAGCGAGTTATCCAGGTTGCGGATGGGGTTGGGCGGCATCTGCACCTGCAACATGAAGTCGGCAAAGGTCTGCATGTCGGCTTCGCTCATGGGCGCGGGGTTGCCCAAGAGGCCGGCAAAGGCCACGGCGAAGTTCTTGAACGACACGGTGGAATCGAAAGCCGAGACACCATAGATGCCGTTGGAGCGGTCGCCACGCCAGTGCATCGCGCCCGAGTTGCGCATGCCCCGCAAGGTCTGCGTGGTCATCGGCCCCTTCATCGGGTGGAAGTCGGTGGGGTCATCACTGCCGTTGATCTTGGTCTTCACATTGAAGATGATCTTGGCGCCCTGGAACTGCAGGCCATCGGTGAACTTGCCGGGAATGGGGCTCTTGGTCACCACCTCATCGGGGTTGCCCAGGTCCCAGGCCAGGGCGTCCATGTCACCGAAGATGTGGCAACTTGCGCAAGAAGCCTCTCCGTTGGAAGACGAGCGCCGTGCGTCATACAACATCGGCCGCCCCTTGATCACCGCATCCGGCTCGGGATTGGGCAGCGCCGCTTGTGCCACCTCGGCATGCGTGCTCAGGTTGACCACCTTCACGGCATTGTCGAAGCGGGTCATCACATACATCTGGCCACGCGCCTCGTCCAGCACCAGGCCGCTGGGGCCGCCACCACTGACCGTGATGTAGTTGCTGCTGGCCTTGCGCGGGTTGAAGCTGTCGGTCTCCAGCTCATTGGTGTTGAACACGCCGATGCGGCTGGAGCCGAAGGCCGCCACGTACAAGGTCTGGCCGTCCTTGCTCACCGCCATCTCGGTGGGCGTGGCCAGGCTGTGGTCCTTCACCGTGGGATCAAAAGCCGGGTCACTGACGAGCTTCGTGTAGTCGATGTGCTTGTTCAGGTATCGGGGCATGACGTTGTTGTCCACGATCACCGTCACGCGCGACAAGGCGATCTTGCCTTGCACTGTGGAGCCACCGAATTTGCCCGGCCCTTCGAAGCGGGCCATGTTGTTGGCCTCGGTGTTGCTCACGTAGAGTTTGCCTGTCACCGGGTTGGCCACCATGTTGAAGAGCGTGGTGCCCACATGCTGGTAGAAGCGCTTCTCGCTCAGCGCATTGGCATCCACGGCGAACACATCCTTGTCGGGCAGGGTGTAGGGCACGGCGGCATCCCAGTTGCGCCCGACGATGTCTTCCCAGTGCCCGGTGGCACGGTTGTACTTGACCATCATGCCGGTCTTGGGTGCAGGCTTGCCTTCGGCATTGGTCTGCGGGCCCAGGCGACCGCCCGGCATCGTTTTGCCCACCACCGTGCAGGTCTTGTTGAGATCAAAGCTGTCGCAAATCAGTTGCTCGTTGACCGATGAGGTCTCGTTGCCTGACTGGAAGGCGGCCACGTACACCGTGTTGTGATCAGGGCTCACTGCCAGGGCACGCGGCGTGTCGGCGAAGAAGCTCATGATGCGGACAGGCACGCCGCCCATGGCACTACCCAGGCTGGCCGGGTTGAAGACCCACACATCCGCACGACCGATGCTGGGCGTGGTGATCTTGGGGTCGCCTGCACCCGGCACACCGCTCAGTGAGGGATCGGTCAGTTGCTGGCCACGATGGGCCGTGGTGATGAAGGCTTTGGCAGGTGAACCGGCAAACACGATGTCACGCGGCTCATCGCCCACCAACAGGGTGCGCACCACACGCGGCGCGCCATCGAGGCTGACCACGCTGACGCTGTCGGACAGGTGGTTGACCACCCATACCTCGTTGTCGCTTCGCAAGGCCACGGCCACGGGCTCCATGCCAACAGGCACACGGGCAAACAACTGCAAGCCCGTCGGCGTGATGTTGAAGATCTCCAGCGTGCCATTGGGCGTGTTCACGGCGAACAAGCGCGTGCCATCAGATGACATGGCCAGGGGCCTGACCTGCCCGCTCTCAAATGCGATGAAAGACGGTGATGCGGCCTGTGCGGCTTGCGGCATCATCGCGACCAATGACAGGGACAGGGCTGCCAGTGCGGCAGCGCCAACGCGTCGCCATGGTCGGGTTCGCCCGCCTGGGCTGGTGCAAGGGGTAGTCATGGTGCGGTCTCCTCGTGCTCGTGTCGTCGAATCAAAATGCACGTCCTCAATCTAAAAAACGACAACAAGGGATGGAAGAAGGGAAGCGCGTGTTTTCGTCCTGTATCCCCCCTGTATGAGGTTGAAAAATTGAACTTGATGCATTTAATTCATCATGGAAAACCATGGTCGTAACCACAAGCGGTTAAGCCCAACACTGCCCTCATGAAAAAAGCCAAACACGCCTCTGCCGCCCCCAAGCCATCGCCACTGTCGCGTGACGAAGCACAGCTCCTGAGCCAGTTGTTCAACACAGGCCGCTATGTGGAACTGGAGACCCGTGCACGCCTGCTCGTCGGCTTGCACCCTGAGTCGGGCATGGTCTGGAAGATCTTCGGAACGGCCCTGTTGGTTCAAGGCAAGGACGCACTGCAAGCCCTTGAACAAGCCGCCACCCTGTTGCCCAACGACGTGGAGGCCCAAGGCAACTTGGGCAATGCGCTGCGTGATGCGGGCCGGTATGAAGAAGCCATTGGCTGCTATCGACGGGCCTTGGCGCTCAAGCCTGATGCCGCCGATGCGCACTACAACCTGGGCATCGTCTTGAAAGACAGCGGCAAGCTGATAGAAGCCGTGGCCAGTTACCGCCAAGCCTTGCGCATCAAGCCTGACCTCGCCGCAGCCCACAACAACCTGGGCATCGCTTTGCAAGAACTGGGGCAGTTGAATGAAGCGCTGGCCAGCTACCGGCAAGCACTCCAACACAGGCCCGACTTCACCGACGCCTACAGCAACCTGCTCTTTGCCCACAACTACCTGCCCCAGCAAGACCCCGATGCCTTGCTGGCCGAAGCCCGTGGTTACGGCGAACTCGTGGCAAAGCGCGGCGTGCCTTTCACCGACTGGGCCAACACACGGGACGCACAGCGCCCATTGCGCGTGGGCCTGGTCTCAGGCGACCTCAGCCGCCACCCCGTGGGCTACTTCGTGGAAGGCGTGCTCGCAGCCCTGTCTCGACAGCCCGAGTGCAAGTTGGGCATCGTCGTCTACGCCAGCCACACCCGTACCGATGAGGTGACCGAACGCATCAAGACCTCGTGCCAGGCCTGGCGCCAGGTGACGGGCATGCCCGATCGCCAACTGGCCGAGCTGATACGACAAGACGCCATCGACATCCTGATCGACCTCTCGGGCCATTCAGCGCACAACCGCCTGCCCCTGTTCGCCTTGAAGCCCGCCCCGGTTCAGGCCACATGGGTGGGCTACTTCGCGACCACAGGCGTGCGGGCCATTGACTATTTCATCGCCGACCCCTGGACACTGCCCGCGTCAGAAGAGCGCCATTTCACTGAACAGGTCTGGCGCCTGCCCGAGACCAGGCTGTGCTTCACGCCACCTGATGACAACGTGCCCGTAGCGCCACTGCCTGCACTCCACAAGGGCCACATCACGTTTGGCTGCTTCAACAACCTGAGCAAGCTCAATGCCGAGGTGGTGGCCTTGTGGGCGAAGGTACTGCACGCCGTTGACGGCAGCGGGCTGCTGCTCAAGGCCAAGCAGTTGGGCGACGCAGGCATTCGGCAAGATGTGCTCAAGCGCTTTGCGCAGCATGACATCGACGAAACCCGGTTGACGCTGGAGGGCTTGTCGCCGCGTGCAGACTACCTGGCCGCGTATGGCCAGGTGGACATCGCCCTGGACCCTTTCCCTTTCACCGGTGGCACCACCAGCGCCGAAAGCCTGTGGATGGGGGTGCCCGTGCTGACCCTCGCCGGACGCCAGCTCGTGGCCCGGCAAGGGGTTGGCATGATGATGAATGCGGGGCTGCCGGCGTATGTCGCCAACGATGCCGACGACTACGTAGCCCGCGCCATCAGCCTCAGCACGGATGTGCAGCAGTTGGCCAGCCTGCGCGGCCGCTTGCGTGAACAGCTCAAGGCCTCGCCGCTGTTCGACGCAGACCGCTTCGCACGGCATTTCGAGCAGGCCTTGCGAGGCATGTGGCAGCAGTGTCGAGCGCTTTTCCCTGCCGACGAACTCATCGCCCAGGCCTTGCGGCAAACGCCCCCCGGACCGTGAAGGCAACCCTAGCGCGCAGCCAGCCCATTGAAGGTGGCCGACTCCACCCAATCAAGGATCTGCTTATTCGTGTACTGGCCGGAGGCCTTGAGCATCCCCACCACCGGATCGCAAGCCCGGGCAAACAGGGTGTAGAGCAGCAACTCAGCAGGCAGCGCCGGGTTGAGCTTACCCCTGGCCTGGGCGTCGGCGATCCAGATGCCGAGCTTGTTGCTCAAGGCAATCAACTTGTCCATGTAGGCGTCATTGGCCTGCAATGAAGCGCTCAGGCTGGAGTTCTGCGAAGGCAGTGCAGGCATTTCACCTTCAAGCTGGCTCCGCATCGCCCAGCGCGTCACCGCCTTGAGCTGCGACAGCGAATCAATGGCGCCATCCGAGCGCGCCGCCTCCGCTCGCAGCCCATCCACAAAGTCCAGCGCGCGTTCCAGCGCCGCCACCATGGCTGCACCGGCCAGTTCTTCCTTGGACGTGAACAGCTTGTACAGGCTGGCCTTGGCCATGCCGGCTTCGGCGGCCACCTCATCAACCGTCATGGCGTCATAACCCTTGGTCGCCAACAAGCGGTTGACGGCCACCACGATGGCTTCCTCGCGCACGCGCTGAAGCTGTTGTCGGATGGAGGCTCGGGCAGTCATGGGCTCCATTGTAGACGGATCGGGCCATGGAAAATACCCCACAGTGCAAAATGGATACTATTCAGTTATATTTTGAACTAATCAGTTCACGTATTGATCCGGATCGTTCATTTGAGGGTAGCCATGTACCGTGTTGCTGTTGTTGGATCAGGTGTGGGAGGGCTGGCTGCGGCCTGGCAACTCAGTGCCCAGTCTCACTTGCAGGTCAGCCTGTTCGAAGCCGGCGCCCACTTTGGCGGGCATGCCAACACGGTCGACTTGACTTTGGAGGGCATCACCCATGGCGTCGACACCGGATTTCTGGTGTTCAACCACCGCACCTACCCGGGCCTGACCCGGCTGTTCGCCGACCTGGGTATCGACACCGCACCGTCGGACATGTCGTTTTCCGTGCAGGTGCCGGCCAACGGCGCGCGCGGGCCGTCGCTGGAATGGAGTGGCAACTCGATCAGCTCGGTGTTCGCGCAGCGCCGCAACCTGCTGCGCCCCGGCTTTTGGCGCATGCTGGCCGACATCGTGCGGTTCAACCGTTTGTGCACCGGCATCGCCGAGCGACAGGCCGACAACGAGCTGCACCAGTCCATCGCAGCCTTCCTGGACGAGCACGGCTTCAGCCAGGCCTTTCGTTCGCACTATTTCCTGCCCATGATCGGCTGCATCTGGTCCTGCCCGACCGAGCAGATGTTGCGCTTTCCCGTGGCCACCATGATCCGCTTTTGCCACAACCACGGGCTCATCCAGATCACCAACCGGCCTCAGTGGCACACGGTGCGGGGCGGTTCGCGGCACTACGTGCAAAAGCTGCTGGAACGCATCACCGACCGCCGGCTGCGCTGCCCGGTGCTGGGGCTCACGCGGCTCGAACACGGCGTGCTGCTCCAGACACCCGAAGGAGCCGAGTCCTTCGATGCCGTCGTGCTGGCCTGCCACAGCGACCAGGCGCTGGCCTTGCTTGGCGCAGGCGCCAGCGGTCAAGAGCGCGAGGTACTGGGCGCCATCCGCTATCAGCACAACATGGCCGTGCTGCACACCGACACCAGCGTGCTGCCGCGAAGCCGAGCCGCCTGGGCGGCCTGGAACTACGAGCGCGCCACGGATGACCAGCAGGAGCAAGCCCGAGTGTGCCTGCACTACCTCATCAACCTGCTACAGCCTCTGCCCTGGCATCAACCCGTGATCGTCTCGCTCAACCCGAGCCGCCCGATCAATGAACAACAGGTGCACCAACGCATCGAGTACGCCCACCCGGTGTTCGATCTGGCCGCCATCGAAGCCCAGCGCCGGGTGCCTGCCCTGCAAGGTCATCGGCGGACATGGTTTTGCGGCGCCTGGTGCGGCTATGGCTTCCATGAAGACGGCTGGCGCTCTGGCGTGGAAGCGGCCAGTCAACTGCTGGCTGCGCAAGCTGGCTGGCAGGCACCGGCCCTGCAGGGGGCGGCATGACCTGCGTGATGCCACATCATGAAGCGCAGATCGGCTTTGGCCGGGTCTGGCACCGGCGCCTGCGCCCTCAAGCGCATGCCTTCCATTACGGCAGCTACTTCCTCATGCTGCCGATGCGTTCTTTGAGAGCGCAAGCGCACGCCAGCCTGGCCCGCAACCGCTGGGGCGCCATCAGTTTCCATGATGCCGATCATGGCGAAGGCGGCCCTGATGCCCTCGCCTGGTTCGAGCAGTTGCTCAGGCAGGAAGGCATCACCGACGCCGATGGCGAGATCTGGCTGCAAACCTACCCCCGCGTCCTGGGCTATGCCTTCAAGCCCGTGAGCTTCTGGTACGCCCATCGGGCCAATGGCGAACTGGTGGCCGTGCTGGCCGAGGTGAACAACACCTTCGGTGAACGGCATGGCTATTTGCTGAGTGGCCCTTCGCTGGGCTGGGGCCGCGACCTGATCGCCGACAAGGTCTTCCATGTCTCTCCCTTTTGCCGCACCGATGGGCAATACCGCTTTCGCTTCCAGCAATCTCAGACACCCAAAGGCCCACTGCACCTCGTTCGCATCGACCTGCTGGACGCACAAGGCCCGCTGCTGCAGACCAGCCTCGGCGGCCGGCTGGTACCACTGAACGCCGCCAGCCTGCGTCACGCCTTTTTCGGCATGCCCATGATGACCCTGGGCGTGATCCTGCGCATCCATTGGCAAGCGCTGCGCCTGTGGCTCAAGCGCGTGCCCTTCATCCGCAAACCTGCTGCGCCAGAGCGCTTTGTCACCCGATGAACTCCACGACCGCCTCCACCTTGGCCTCCTCGTCAACCAGGCCTCACAAAGCCCCGCGCGCCGCACGCCAGGTGCTCAACATGCTGGCGCGTTTACCTGTTGGTCAGCTGGATCTGCAACTGCCAGATGGCCGCCACCTGCGCTGCCCTGCACCGGTGTCAGGCGGCAAGGCGCCATCACCGAGCACGCTTCGGGCCGGCATCCAGCTGCATGACTGGAGCGTGTTCGAACGGACCTTGCGCAGCGGCGACATCGGCTTCGCAGAAGGCTACATCGAAGGCCTGTGGGACAGCCCCGATCTCCCTGCCTTGATGCGCCTGATGCTGGCCAACCGCGACCACATCGAACGCATGATCTACGGCACCTGGTGGGGGTCCCTGTGGCACCGCATACAGCACCTGCGCCGGCGCAACACCCGCGCGGGCAGCGCACGCAACATCCACGCACATTACGACCTGGGCAACAGCTTCTACCAGCTTTGGCTGGACCCGAGCATGAGCTACAGCTCGGCCTGGTTCGAGGGGCAGGACCGCGCCACAGGCGACCTTCAGGCCGCTCAGTGGGCCAAGGTTCGGCGAGCCTTGCGGGAGGCAGGCGTGGAGGCCGGCAGCCGCGTGCTGGAAATCGGTTGCGGTTGGGGCGGACTGGCCGAACTGGCCGCACGCGATTTCCAGGCTCACGTGACCGGCGTCACGCTGTCGCGCGAGCAACTGCAGTGGGCCCAGAGACGGCTGAAAGAGGCCAGGCTCGACCACCTCGCCGAGTTCAGCTACGAGGACTACCGCGATCTGTCGCTGAGACACGCCCATGAGCCCTTCGATGCCATCGTCTCCATCGAGATGTTCGAAGCCGTGGGGCGTGAATACTGGACCGACTACTTCAAGACCCTCCACGCCTGCCTCAAGCCCGGCGGTCAGGCCTGCATACAGACCATCACGATCCGGGATGACCTCTTCGAGCGCTATGTGCGCTCCACCGACTTCATCCAGCAATACATCTTCCCCGGTGGCCTGCTACCTTCACCTGCGGTGTTCGAACAGGAGGCGCGCAAGGCCGGGTTCGAAGTCGTCCAGCGACTGGCTTTCGGGCCGGACTACGCAGAGACACTGCGGCGCTGGCGCGCTGCCTTCCACCGTGATCTGGAGCAGGTGCTGAAGCTGGGCTTTGACCAGCGCTTCGTGCGCATCTGGACGTTCTACCTGACTTACTGTGAGGCCGCCTTCGACAGCGGCAACACCGACGTCATGCAGTTCACCTTGCGCAAGCGACCATGAACACGCTCACTCGCCGCGCCTTGCTCTGCGGCGCTTTCTGCAGCCTCATTGACACGCCCATGAATGCACTCGCCACACCTGCGCTCCCCGCCGAGCTCCGTACAGAACTGCCCCAAGCCCAGTTGATCGGGCAGGGCGCGCTTCGCTTCTTCGGCCTGCTCGTCTACGAAGCCAGGCTGTGGGCCCCTGGGCGGCTGCCAACCGAGCACTACGAGCAGCAGCCCTTCGCGCTGGAGTTGACCTATGCCCGCAAGCTGGAGGGCGAGGCCATCGCCGAACGCTCCATCGCCGAGATGCGACGGGTGTCGGCCTTCAGCGAGCTGCAGGAAAAGCGCTGGCTGACCAGCATGAAGACGGCCTTCCCGGATGTGGCTGCCAACGACCGCCTGTTGGGCCTCAACAATGGCCAAGGTGGCGTGCGCTTTTTCTATAACGGCAAGCAGACCGCGCAACTCGAAGACCGCGAATACGCGCGCCTGTTCTTCGGCATCTGGCTGGCACCGCAGACCTCCGCACCGGCGCTGCGTGCGTCCTTGCTGGGCCTGGGCGATTAGGGCCCATCTGGCACGTTCATCATGCTCGTCCACCCAAAGTACAAGCGCACGGCGGCCACCCACATGGCTTATGGCCTGCTCGGTGCGCCGCTGGCCTTTGGTTCCCTGCCACTGTACGTGGCCTTGCCTCACCACTATGCCCAATACCCAGGTGTGGCCCTGCCCGCGCTTGGCGCGGTGTTGCTGGCTGCGCGAGTACTCGATGCAGCCATCGACCCGGCCGTGGGCCGCTGGACCGATGCCCTCTTGCGCCACAGCGAGCGGCGCACCTGGTGGGTCGCATGCCTGATCGGCCTGATGCTGGCTGGCAGCTTCGCGGCATTGTGGGACGTGCCAGCAGGCATGGCGCCTTTGTGGTGGCTGCTGGCCATCTTGCCGCTGTGCACCCTGAGTTGCAGCAGCCTGGTCATCATTCACCAGGCATGGGGCACACGTTGGGGCGGCTCGCCCGTCTGGCGTGCCCATATCGCGGCATGGCGGGAAGGTGCGGCCCTATCGGGCGTGATGCTGGCCAGTGGCCTGATCAGCATGCAGTCGCGCGTTTGGCTCAATGCGGCACTCATGATCGGGCTCCTGCTGGGTCTGCTCGGCCTGCGCCGCACCTTTGGTCTGCAAGCCGAAGAAGCGCCTCCGGCCATACACCACGGACAGCCCTCCTCGCCCTGGCGCAACCCCGCCTTCAGACGCCTGATCACGGTCTACCTGCTCAACGGCATGGCAGCAGCCATACCCGCCACCTTGCTGCCTTTCTTCGTGGCCGACCGATTGCAACTGCCTTCGATGCAAGGCGTCTTTCTGCTGAGCTATTTCGGTGCCGCCGCTTTGACCCTGCCACTTTGGATACGCATGGTGGCCAGGCAAGGCCTGGCCCCGACCTGGCGGCTTGGCATGACATGTACGGTGGTGGCCTTTGTGCTGACCCCGCTGCTGCAAGCCGGCGACGCGGTGCCGTTCCTGCTCATTTGCGTGGCCAGTGGCGGCGCACTGGGCGCTGATCTGGCGGTGCCTGGCGCACTCCTGACAGGCCTGATGCGTCAAACCGGCAACGCACAGGAAGGCCTGCATGTGGGCTGGTGGGCCTTCTTCGGCAAATTGAGTCTGGCCCTGGCAGCCGGAACCAGCCTGCCCCTGCTGCAGGCATGGGGCTATCAAAGCGGCAGCCGGGATCCCGCAGCCCTGCAGGCCCTGGTGCTGGCTTATGCCGCACTGCCCTGTGCATTGAAGCTGATGGCCGCCCTCACCCTGTGGTGGGGCGAGCAACAACACCCTGAATGGAGCACACGCACATGAGCGACCAATCTGCCTGCACCCGCCGACATGCCCTGGGCTCGCTGCTGGCCATCGGCTTGGCGGGCTGTAGCAGCCCCCGGCTGGAGGACTATGCCAAGGAGCAGCCTGTGTTCGACCTGCGCAGCTTCTTTGATGGCCACCTCACCGGCCGCGGGCTGTTCTTCGATCGCGGCGGCCGCGTCGTCAAGCGCTTCGTTGTCGACATGACCGGCCGCTGGCAGGGCGCCGACGGCACGCTCGACGAGCACTTCAAGTACAGCGATGGCAGCCTCTCCACCCGCACCTGGCATCTGCGTGATCTGGGCCAGGGCGGCTACGCGGGGCAGGCAGGCGACGTGATCGGTGAGGCCCGAGGCCACAGCGCCGGCAACGCCTTTCAGTGGCGCTACACGCTGGCCCTGCCAGTTGAGGGCCGCACCTGGCATGTCGAGCTGGATGACTGGATGTTCCAGGTGGACGAGCGCACCGTGCTCAACCGTTCACGCATGAGCAAGCTCGGCCTGGATCTGGGCGAGCTCGTGCTGGACATTCGACGGAGCTGAAGCCATGGCACACAACCCGCTCATCCGGCAGTGGCACGGCAGCGTGGTCTGGATCGTGGGCGCCTCCTCCGGCATCGGCCGCGCCACGGCCAGCGCCCTGCACCGCCAAGGCGCACGCGTGGTCGTGTCGGCCAGGCAGGCCCATGCACTGGCTCAGTTCGTGCGCGAACACCCTGGTGCGATCGCCTTGCCGATGGATGCCACGGACCCGCAGTCGTCACATCAGGCCTTGGCCGACTTGGCGAAATACATGGGCCGCACGCCCGACCTCGCGCTGTACTGCGCCGGCCATTACAAGGCGCAAAGCGCGGACAGCTACGATCTCCAGGAAATGCGCCGCCACCTGGCCGTCAACTACGAAGGGGTGCTGTATTGGCTTGATGCCGTCTTGCCTGCCATGCTCCATGCAGGTCATGGGCACATCAGTTTGGTCGGCAGCGTCGCGGGCTACCGGGGCTTGCCGCTGTCCATGGCCTACGGCCCCACCAAAGCCGCGCTCCACAATCTGGCCGAATGCCTCTACCTGGATCTACAACCGCGCGGTCTGGGTGTCTCCATCATCAATCCGGGCTTTGTCGACACACCCCTGACCGCCCAGAATCACTTCGCCATGCCCCAGCTGATCACACCGGACGAGGCAGCCTGCGCGATCCTGCGTGGCTGGGCCGCAGGGCGATTCGAAATAAGCTTCCCCTGGCGCTTCACCATCTGGATGCAACTGCTGCGGCATCTGCCCAGCGCCTTGTTTTTTTCGGCGGTGCGACGCGTGACGGGTGCGTGAGGGCCTTGCCAACCGTGAATCGACCAGGCCCGGATGAGGCGTCTTGCCAACGCAAGGGGCTGGACAATTCCTCTGTTCATGACCTGCGTCATGCTTTGACAGCGTGGCGCGCCCGGCTGGGATCGAACCAGCAACCCCTGCCTTCGGAGCGCACTCCAGCACCTGCGGGGGACACTAAAAACCCCGCCAAATCAACAACTTGCGTTATCGACATGTACCGGATTATACCCAGACATCACCGACAAAGTGTCGGAAAAGTGTCGGAGCGCCAACGTGTTTGGCGCTAGTGCCTGGTGCTTTTCACTTGATTCACATGCTGCATTTATTGCACTTATGGATTAAAGTGCCGATATCGAACAGACAGCCTTGAGGCCTCCACCGGAGGCACGCAGATGGCTGCACCGGAGGCCCAGAATGTCAACACTAGAGCGCAACGGAGAGATCCTGCCCCCCGCCATGTCTGCGCAAGACGCGGAGATGGCCCGTGCCGCACAGCGATGCATCATGGCTGCCCTGGATCACTCCCGGGCGGCGTCCATCATGTTGACCGACGATGAAGGCAATCAGCCCATCATCCAGGTCCCCCCACAGGCACTCAAGGTCATTGCACAGGTGCTCGGCGCCATGAGCGAGCGTCGGCCCATCGTCGTCATGCCGTCCAAGCAAGAGGTCTCGACCGTGGAAGCGGCCAACTTTCTGAACGTCTCGCGCCCCTTCGTCATCAAGGAAATCGAGCAAGGTCGACTGCCTTACCGGATGGTGGGCACGCATCGCCGCATCGCGTTTGACGATCTCGCGCAATACGCTGAAAAGATGCGCGAACGTCAGAAGTCAGCTTTGCAACGCATGGCCGATGACGCCAACGAACTGGGCCTGGACTACTGATGGCTGGACACGCACGCTACACGGCGGTGCTGGACGCTTGCGTGCTGTACCCGCTGGCGTTGTCAGATGCATTGATGAGCCTCGCGTCCAAAGGACTGTTTGCAGGGAAATGGACCACGAGGATTGAAGACGAGTGGATTCGCAACCTGGAGAAGCAGCGACCCGATCTGGTCGGACGCCTGACCACCCGGCGCGACGCTATGCGGGAAGCCGTCCTGGACTGGGAAGTGCCAGAAGCAGCCTGGCAGGCGCTGGCACCTTCGCTGGAACTGCCTGATCCTGACGACGTGCATGTACTCGCTGCAGCCATTGCGGGCCATGCTGATTGCATCGTGACAGCCAACCTCAAGGACTTCCCCGCGGGGCGGGTGGGCCAGTTCGGCATCGAGGTCATTCACCCTGACGACTTCATCGTCAAGCAACTTGATCTTGACCTGTTCACCGCGCTGGCCGCGTTCCGCGACATGCGCGCGCGTTGGCGACGGCCCAACGCGACACCGGAAGAATTCGCCCAAGCCATGGAAAAGAATGGCCTGGTAGCCACGGCGGAACGACTGAGGCAGGCACTCAGTCTGCTGTAACGGCATGCTCCGCGGTCATTACGCGCATAGGGTATTAGCTGCCAGTTGGTCTCACATGGGTGGTGGCGCATCGAGCTAAGCATCAAGTGACATAGCTCAATCACGTTGCCTCAAACATAAGCTGGCAATTTCGTGCCACCAGTGCCTTAGCCAGTTCAAGTTGTACTGGCGACGAAACTATGTAGAGACTGCCACCAGAGACAGTACTGTCTGTGGCCATCGATCAGCTTAAGAACCTGATCTTGACGAACCTGGGCACGGCCAACACCAACATCCTGCAACTGGCGGGCCTCATTGGCTGCTGGTAAGGCCTGGGGATGATCTTCGGTGCTGTCACTTTCGCGATCACGCTACGCGGGCTCACAAGCCTGTCGGGCTGGATCGGCAAAGCATGAAGGGCGCGCGCCCCGCCTCGCACAGTGATCGTCTGGCTCTGTGGGTGCACCCTTCGTGATTGACATGTTGAGTCTCCGAAATTTTCATCAGAGAGGGGAGTCAATGTGGTGGATTCCTGCCCTTCAGGCAAGTCGGCTGCTCCAGCGCTCTCGAAATCATCCGCATCGAATTCGATGGCATCCGCCTCGACATCCCAAGGGCACCTATCGATGTCGCTCTGTTCCATGGACTTGCCTCCCCGTTCTTGCCTGATCAGCATAAGACCAAGACGCGCAGCGCCGCATGACTGACGCGTGAGTCACCCGTGACTTACGCGGTACGCAAGCTGGTACGCAGTTCGGTACGCAGCAAAAAGGCAGGCGTGGAAACCTGCTTTTTCCTACCTTTTTCCTACCACCAAGAAAAAAGCACCTAGAGAAACGCTCTAAGTGCTTGATCTATTTGGCGCGCCCGGCTGGGATCGAACCAGCAACCCCTGCCTTCGGAGGGCAGTACTCTATCCATTGAGCTACGGGCGCAGCAATCCCGGGATTCTAGCAGTCAGTCAACCCGGCACTTCGCTAGGTGGGCGGCCCCTCACCCTATAATAAATTTCCCTTCCGCTGGGCAGGGTTCCTCAGTGACCCGTGCCCATGTCTCCAACCAGCGCCTCCTGAACACCCCATGAGCCAAGCGCCCCAATCCAAAGAGTCCGGTCACCACGAGGGCCCGATCAGCACGCCAAAGCAACTGGTCGCGGCCGTGCTGGCGGCGTTCATCATCCCGGTGGTGATCATCGTGCTGCTGGTGAACTACGTGTCGTCGAACAACAGCGCGGCCCCCGGCAGCGAGGCGCTGAGCGCCCAGGCCGTGTCGCAGCGCATCATGCCGGTGGGCACGGTGGAGATCAAAGTGGCCTCGGCCAACGCCGGGCCGCGGGGGGGTGAAGAGGTCTACAAGGCGCAATGTACGAATTGCCACGCCGCCGGCATGCTGGGTGCGCCCAAGCTGGGTGACGCCGCTGCCTGGGGCCCCCGCATCGCCAAGGGCGAGAACCTCTTGCTGGAACACGCCCTCAAGGGCTTCAACTCGATGCCCGCACAAGGTGGCGGCGAATTCTCAGATGTGGAAGTGCACCGTGGCCTGGTCTACATGGCCAATGCGGGCGGCGCCAAGTTCACGGAACCCGCCGCGCCTGCCGCAGCCGCTTCGGCCGCCGCCTCTGCGCCCTGAACTGGTTTCGGCCCAATCTCCACCTGTCAAACCGGCTCACTCAGAGCCGGTTTTGCTTTTCAGGTACGCCTGCTTTCAGGTACCTGTTTTGGCCTGAGGACGAGGGTCCAGGCAATAGCCGAACCGCGCGGGCATTTCGGCAAAGGCCATCTCCTGGGGAGTCCAGACACCAGCCTCGACGGCATCGGCCGCCGCATCCATGTCCAGCGAACGGACCACGCCAAAGCCCCGGTCCGTGTCCAGGAAGAGGCGCCCCTGATCGTCCAGCCAGCAGGCCTTGACCTCTTGCACGGGCAAGCCGGTGTGGGTTTCGACCGTGAAGCGGGCCTGCGGGCCGTCGCGCTCCTTGCGCACACCCATCACCATCGGCGCGGCCTCCAGTTGCAGGTAGACGCGCTGCGGCCCGTTCTGGAAGAACCAGGCGCCACGGTCATCGTGCTCGTAGTTGCGATGGATGAACTCCTGGAGCTTGACGTGCGTGATGCGGCTGCCCTTGACCTGCGGGAAGGGGCCTGCGGCCTGGGTCGGCTCGTCGCGCATGTACCAGTCGCCGCGCGCATCCAGCGCCAGCCAGCCGTAGCAGTCGGGCACATTGGGCCATTTCTTCAAGGCGGCCTTGACGATGTCATCCATGGTGGTCCTCTCACTTGTTCGACGAAGCAGGCGATCAGGCGCCAAGCTGCTGGATTAGGGATACGCTGAAGAAGCCGCCGCATTTTTGCGTTGGCGGACATCGGTGTGGTCGAGGTCAGTGAAGTTCATCACTTGGCGCATTTGCCGCTGATTTTGCGGCTTGGCGCCCGCATCCG
>Ga0194137_10000497_pt1 | contig 26381 bp, 16 predicted proteins | sample TARM_MetaG_T3_14_FD_134025 | JGI IMG/M metagenome (GOLD analysis project Ga0194137, IMG submission 134025) | Freshwater microbial communities from Pennsylvania, USA, analyzing microbe dynamics in response to fracking - TARM_MetaG_T3_14 (version 2) | ecosystem: Environmental > Aquatic >... | reverse complement strand
CTTCGTGAAGAAGGACATGAAGCCGAGGCCGACTTCGTTCTTCTCCTTGAAGGCGTCCTTGCGGCGCTTGCGCACGTCCAGAATCGCCGTCATGTCGACTTCGTTGAACGTCGTCAGCATGGCAGCCGTATGCTGGGCTTCCACCAGGCGCTTGGCGATCGTCTGGCGGCGGCGGGACATTTTCGTACGCTCGACCGGCTTGCCTGGCTGCTCCGTGAAGCTGGGCTTCGCTGGAGCGGCCGGGGCTTTGGCTGGCGCTGCCGCAGGAGCGGCAGGAGCGGAGCCGTGGTTCGCCACGTCCTGGTTGTAGATGCGGCCGTTAGGGTCCGTGCCTTTGACCTGGTTCAGGTCGATGCCGCGCTCGCGGGCAAGCTTGCGCGCGGATGGCGAGGCGATGGCGGAGCCTTCGCTGCTGGCGTTCGCAGGCGCCGGAGCCGGTGCTGCGGCCGGTGCCGGTGCGGATGCAGGCGCTACCGGCGCTTCCGTCTGGACCGGCTGCGCAGGAGCGGCGGCCGGTGCGGATGCGGCCGCGCCGCCCTCTCCGATGACGCCGATCGTCTCGCCGACGAGGACGGTGTCGCCCTCGCCTTTGACGATGCTGCTCAGCACGCCGCTGGAATCGGCGCTGATTTCCAGGTTGACCTTATCGGTTTCAAGCTCCAGAAGAAGGTCGCCTTGGGCTACGGCTTCCCCTTCTTTCTTGAGCCATTTGGTGATCGTTGCTTCCGAGATGGATTCGCCTAATTCAGGCACTTTGATATCAGACACTTGCTTCTACCTCCCAAGTAAAATCGTGTTCAACGCTTTTTGCTGCAGCGAGAGCGAGATGATGGATTGTTGTTCGGCGGCGTGAACGTCTTGGTGGCCGCTTGCCGGGCTCGAACGGTCCGGGCGTCCGATATAATGGACCGCTTTGCCGCCCGCAACTTCGCGGATGCGGGGTTCCATGAACGTCCAGGCGCCCATGTTTTTCGGCTCTTCCTGTACCCATACGATTTCTTCCAGCTTGCCGTAACGGGCGATGATTTCGGCGATTTCCTTTTGCGGGAACGGATACAGCTGCTCCACGCGCACGATATGCAGCCAGCTCAAGTCCTGATCGCCGGCCGATTCCAGAGCTTCCTCGAGATCGACGGCGACTTTGCCCGAGCACAGAATCAGGCGCCGGACCGCAGCCGGCTTCGCGCCAAGGCCATTCTGCTCCAGAACGAGCTTGAAGCTGCCGTTCGCAAGATCCTCGCCGGGCGATAGGACGCGCGGATTGCGGATCAGGCTTTTCGGCGACATCATGACGAGCGGACGAGCTCCCTCATGCTCGGTCCAGGCAGCCTGGCGGCGGAGCAGATGGAAGTACTGGGCCGCCGTGGACAGGTTCGCCACCGTCCAGTTGTTCTCTGCGCACAGCTGCAGATAACGTTCGAGGCGGGCGCTGGAATGCTCCGGACCTTGGCCTTCGTAGCCGTGGGGCAGCAGCATGACGAGGCTGGAGCGCTGCTTCCATTTCGTGCGCCCCGCCGAGATGAATTGGTCGAAGATGACTTGCGCGGAGTTCGCGAAGTCGCCGTATTGGGCTTCCCAAATCGTGAACGTCTCCGGCGAGAAGACGTTGTAGCCGTACTCGAACCCGAGCACCGCGCCCTCGGTCAGCGGGCTGTTGTGGATCGCGAACGATGCCTTCGCCTGCGGGAAGCGGTGCATCGGAGAGAACTTCTCGCCCGTCTTATGATCGTTGAGGACGATATGGCGATGCGAGAACGTCGCGCGCTCGACATCCTGGCCGCTCATGCGGATCGGCTTGCCGTCGGCAAGAATCGTCGCGAACGCCAGCGTCTCGGCGAGCGCCCAGTCGACTTTTTCGCCTTGGTCGAGCATGGAGCCGCGGCGCTGCAGGATGCGCTGCAGCTTCGGATAGACGGTGAAGCCCTCCGGATATTTAAGCAGCTCGGCGTTGATCTCGCGCAGCTTGTCGAGCGGAACGGCCGTCTCGGTATTTTCCGGAGCAACCGGAATCGGACCCGTGTCGGCATGCTTGCCGTTGGCCGCATTTTCCTTCATGACGTCGTAGGCGTCCTGAAGCTCCTGAAGCGTATTCTGGATCAGCTTGTTGATCTCGTCCTCGGAGAGGGCTCCCTCCGCCTTGAGACGCTCGGCGTACAGGCTCGCAACCGTCATGTGCTTGCGCACCTTCTCGTAGACGAGCGGCTGGGTGCCTTCCGGATCGTCCATTTCGTTGTGGCCGTAGCGGCGGTAGCCGACAAGATCGATCAGGAAGTCCTTCTTGAACTTGTTGCGGTACTCGCAAGCCAGGCGCACGGCCGCGATGCAGGCTTCCGGATCGTCCGCGTTGACATGCACGATCGGAATTTCGTAGCCTTTGGCGAGGTCGCTCGCATAGTGCGTGGAGCGGGAATCCTTGCTGTCGGTCGTGAAGCCGATGCGGTTGTTCGCGATGATATGGATGGAACCGCCGTTGCGGTAGCCGTCGAGACCGGTGAAGTTAAGCGTTTCCGCAACAATGCCTTCTCCCGGGAATGCGGCGTCGCCATGGACCTGGATCGCGATGGACTTGTCGAGCTCCTGTACCGGATATCCCGCCTTGCTGCGGTCCTCCTGAGCGGCGCGGGAGAAGCCCTCGACCACCGAGTTGACATACTCCAGATGGCTCGGATTGTTGGCGAGCAGGATGCGGGCGCCGGTTTCGATGGAGCGGTCCGCGCCAAGATGGTATTTCACGTCGCCGGCCCAGCCGGAGTTGATGCCCATCGAGCCTTCGGAAGGAACGAGCTCCTTGTTCGGCGCATGATGGAATTCCGAGAAGATCTTCGCGTACGGCTTGCGCAGGACATGGGCAAGCACGTTCAGGCGGCCGCGGTGCGCCATGCCCATCAGGACATGCTCGGCTCCGTTCCGAACGGATTGGCGGACGATTTCGTCGATGACCGGAATAAGCATGTCGACGCCTTCGACGGAGAACCTTTTCTGGCCGACGAACGTGCGGTGCAGATACGCTTCGAATTGTTCCACATGAATAAGCAGGTCAAGGAGAGCTTTCCGCTCTTCCGGGTTCAGGGAGGAGTTGGCAATGCCGGATTCAGCCTTGGCGCTGAGCCAGTCCCGTTCCGTCTGGGTATGGACGTGGCTGAATTCGAATCCGATGGATTGGGTGTAAGACTTGCGAAGCTGCTGGATCGCCTGCCAGCCGTTCGTGACGCTGGCTGGAGCATGATCCCAGAGGATGGAAGCCGGGAACCGGCTGAGGTCCGACTCGGTGAGATCGAAAGTCGCGGGCTCGACAAGGCGAGTATCCGAGGAAGCGCGAAGTCCGAGCGGATCGGTGTTTGCGGCCAGATGGCCGTAGGTGCGGATGTTGCCTACCAGCTTCTCCGCGGCGGCAAGCTTTTTCAGAAGCGAGACGTCGACGGAAACCTGGCCGGACGGAGCAGCACTGTGAACCGCTGCAGGAGCAAAGTCCGCCGGCGGTTCGCCCAGCTCCGCGAACAGGTCGCGGAAAGAGGGATCGACCGATTCGGGATCGCTGCTGTAGCGCTCGTACTGTTCCTGGACGTAGCCCAGGTTGGGTCCGAAGTAATCATTCCATTGCCGTTTAGTGTTTGATTCGTCGGTCATTTGCCAACTACCTCCGTTAAGTGAAAAAGGTTGGTACGGATGATAACAATGAAGCCGCCTCGCAAGCATCAGCCCGGCAAAAAGCCGCCGGCTTGGTAACCGGCGGCCTGACAATGGCAGGTTGAAAGTCAAGGAGGCCCGGGAAAGATCCCGGCTCCTTGGAGTCATTGAACAGGATCGGCTTCGTTTGTGCTTCTATTATAAAGAAAACGCGGCGCTTATTCAATGTTTGTCGACAACCTTTCGTAAAATGCGACGAACGGTGCAGCCGCCGCCCGCTCTTCCCTGCCGCTGCCGCCCCGAAAATGCTGTAAAGGCTTCCATGAACTGCATGTCAGCCCTTGAAGAAACCGCTGCGGAAGCTGACGAGCTTCGGCTCGGTCATCTCCTCCATGGCGTACCGGACTCCTTCCCGGCCGCTGCCGCTGTCCTTGACCCCTCCGTAAGGCATATGGTCGAGCCGGAAGGTAGGGACGTCGTTGATCATGACGCCGCCGCAGTGGAGACGGTCTGCCGCCTGCAGGGCATGCTCCATATGCTTCGTGAATACGCCTGCCTGCAGGCCGAACCTCGATCGGTTGGCCGCCGCGATCGCCTCCTCCCAGCTGCCGAAAGGCGATACGACCGCAACGGGACCGAAAGCCTCCTCGCAGCTGAGCTCCGCGTTCTCCGGCACGTCGGTGAGCACGGCCGGCATCATCAGAGAGCCGTCGAACTGCCCGCCGCAGCGCACGCGCGCACCGCCTTCCTTGGCCCGCTCAAGCCAAGACTTCAGGCGTTCCGCGGCCCGCGCGTTGATGAGCGGAGTGATGTCCGTCCGCTCGTCCAGCGGATCTCCGGCGGTCAGCTTCCGCGCGCGCTCCGCGAGCAGCTCCGTGAAGGCTTCGGAATGCTCTTCATGCACGAGTACCCGCTGCACCGATATGCACACCTGTCCGTTGTAGGCGAAAGCTCCCGCCGCCGCCTCGTCGGCGATGGCCGCAAGCTCCTCCGGTGAAAATCCGCGGTCGATCAGCAGCGGGGAATTGCTGCCGAGCTCCAGCGTCACCTTGCGCAGACCCGCCTGCGCCCGGATCTGCCGGCCCACCTCCGGACTTCCGGTGAAGGTGACAAAGGCGATATCGGGATGCGAGGAAAGCGTCTCCCCGAGCTCCTTGCCGCTGCCGGGGATGATGTTCAGTACGCCGTCCGGCAGGCCGGCTTCCTCGAACAGCTCGGCGAGGAACAGCGCCGATAGAGGCGTCTGCTCGGCGGGCTTGAGCACGATCGAGTTGCCCGCCGCGATGGCCGGACCGACCTTGTGGGCGACGAGATTGAACGGGAAGTTGAACGGCGTAATCGCGCTTACGACGCCGACAGGCTCTCGCCCGAGCATCGCCCTTCGTCCTTCGCCGCGGGGAGCCGCGTCCATCGGAATCGTCTCTCCCCTCAGGTTTCTCGCCGCCTCCGCGGCAAACAGATAGGTCTGCACCGTACGCGCGATCTCGGCCCGGGCAGCCTTGATCGGCTTGCCCGCTTCCAAGGCGGCGATCTCGGCCGCTTCGGCGCTGCGGCGCTCCAGCAGATCGGCAGCCTGATACAGGATCGAGCTTCTGCGATGGGCGGGCACGGCACGGAATTCGCGGAAAGCGTCTCTTGCGGCGATGACGGCTTGCACGGCCTGCTCCTTCGAAGCATAGCCGATTTCCGCCAGGCACTCTCCTCCATAAGGCGCTTGAAGCGGCTCGGTTCGGCTTCCTTCTACCCATTTTCCGCCAATCCACAGCTTCGTTGTTTGAATCATTCCTTCCCTCTCCCTCCGATGTGGCCCGCAAAGGTTCCAGCCGTTGAATTAGTGTTTGCGATTCGCGTTATCCGACAGGATCTCCTTGCGTTCGCTTGACAATGATACATATTGTATCATAAAGTTTGATTGAGGCCGTGCCGCCGCATGCCCGCAATCTTCAACAGGCACTGCCGCTTAGAACGAAGTAAGGAGCAGCCCGACATGACCCTGACGATGGGAGATCGATTGCGTGAACTCCGGCTTAACAAGAACATGTCCCAGGAGGAGGTATCGAAAAAGATCGGCATTACCCGCTCCGCCTACAGTCATTATGAAATCAATAACCGCCAGCCTGTCTATGAAACCTTGATCAAGCTTGCCGCGTTTTTTGAAGTCTCCCTGGATTATATGATCGGCGGAGAGCAAAATCAAAGCGAAGCCCAGGTCGCTCCGGAAACGTTCGAAATTCTGAAAATTCTGAACGGAATGGATGCCGAGAAGCGTCAGCGTTCCATTGACCGGATGATGGATGTGCTCAAGCAAGCCGAATAGGCGCCTGCCTTCATGCCGCGGGAGGGGCAGGCGCTTCGGCTTCCCTGCCGGGGTCCGCCTCAGACGCCTTTTAAGCTTTTCAAAGCGAATCCACCCGCTTTTTTTCTCCTCCACCCGCTTTTCCGCCGCAAGCGTTCCTGCCCGCTTTTCCGTCTCCAGCCTTCCTGCCCGCCCTCCTTCCTGCCTCCTTTCATGATCTCCTTGCCATTTCCTGCTCTTCGCTTTTCTAAAAGGTTCGAGCATTCTCTATTCCTCTTAAGCTTCCCTGATCGGCCACGCTGCCGGAATCCTTTTTTTACCTTCGTTTTCCGGGAATCTCCCTGTTCGTTTCAAGTTCCTGCGAATGTCCCCTCTCCTTGCCGCTTTCATTGCTTCCCCAACGGCCACCCGATATAATAAGTGGACGATTGTTGAAGCAAAGGGGCCAAGCAGACCACTATGTACATTGCAGACCAATGGAAAGACTACGAACTTATCGATACTGGCGACGGAGACAAGCTGGAGCGCTGGGGGGATGTCACCCTGCGCCGGCCGGATCCGCAAATCATATGGCCTTACCGGGGCGACCGCCGCAGCTGGTCGAGCGCAGACGGCCATTACCACCGCAGCTCGGCCGGCGGCGGGCAATGGGATTTCCGCAAGCAGCTTCCGGACAAATGGACCGTATCCTACGGTGAACTGAAGTTCAACATCAAGCCGACCAACTTCAAGCATACGGGACTGTTTCCGGAGCAGGCGGTCAACTGGAGCTGGATGATGGACAAGATCCGCGGCGCAGGGCGCCCTGTCCGCGTGCTCAATCTGTTCGCGTATACCGGCGGAGCCACCGTTGCAGCCGGAGCGGCCGGAGCCGACGTCTGCCATGTCGACGCGGCCAAGGGCATGGTCCAATGGGCCAAGGAAAATGCTCAGCTGTCCGGCCTGGCCGACCGGCCCATCCGCTACATTACGGATGATGTGTTCAAATTCGTGCAGCGCGAGCAGCGCCGCGGCAGCAAATACGATGCCATCATCATGGATCCTCCGTCCTACGGACGAGGTCCGGGCGGAGAAATGTGGAAGCTGGAGTCCAGCTTGTTCCCCTTCCTGGAATCCTGCATGGAAATACTGACCGACAACCCGCTCTTCCTGCTGATCAACTCCTATACGACGGGCTTGTCGCCGCAGGTGCTCCACAACCTGCTCCATATGACCGCAGGCAAGCGCTTCGGCGGCAGCATCAACTGCGGCGAGATCGGCCTTCCGATCAGCGCGTCCGGTCTCGTGCTGCCATGCGGCATCCTGGGCCGCTGGGAGGCCTGAGAGCATGGCGGCCTCTACGGGCATTCCCGTGCTTTACGAGGACAACCATCTGCTCGCGGTCGTGAAGCCGCCTGGCATTCCGTCACAGGCGGATGAGAGCGGCGACGAGGATATGCTCACGCTTCTCAAGCAGGACTTGAAAATACGGCATGACAAGCCCGGCAACGTGTTTCTCGGGCTCGTCCACCGCTTGGACCGGCCGGTAGGAGGCGTCATGCTGTTCGCCAAGACGTCCAAGGCTGCCGGGCGGCTGTCCGATTCCGTGCGGACGAGAACCTTCAGCAAGACGTATTTGGCCGTTCTGAACGGAAGGCCTCCACAGTCCAAGGGACAGCTGAAGCATTATCTGGCCAAGGACTCGAAGCGCAACGTCGTCACGGCTTATGACAAGCCCCGGGGAGACGCCAAGGAAGCCAAGCTTTCCTATGCCGTGCTCGGCGAGGCGGATGGCTTGGCGTTGGCGGCCGTCCGCCTTCATACCGGCCGGCCTCATCAGATCCGAGTGCAGATGGCTGCCATCGGCTGTCCGCTCCATGCCGACCTGAAATACGGAGCCCCCGTCCCTCGCGGAGACAAGTCCAGAAGCGGCCATGCGGACATCGCGCTCTGGTCGGCGGAAGCAGGCATTCCGCATCCCGTCAGCAAGGAGTGGATGTCCTTCGCCTCCCGTCCGCCAAGCTCCTTTCCCTGGAACCTTTGGGAGGACAGCCTGCTCGACGGAGCCGCCCGGCATCTGGAAACGGAATTCGGAGCGGAAGCAGGAAACGCAGAACCCCGCTAAATACGGAGACGATAGTACAACAACAGCGGCAGCCTGAGGAGAGCAAGCTCTCCAAGGCTGCCGCTGTTGTTCGTTTCCGGAACGCTTCTATCCTTTTCCGCAGCCGGACTTGTACGCAGCCGGCATGAGCAGCCATGCAACTTTTTAGAGTTGACAGCGTCGAAGAGGATAAGATTGTTTCCATTCTGTTCCAACGAGAGCGAGTTGATCCGATAACATGCCGTTCCGCTTCCGAAGCCGCCTGCTGCTGACCGCTTCATTGCTGGGCTTTGCTTTGCTTCCGTCCCCTGCTGACGCTGCCGGCTCTGCCCCGGACCCGGCGCCGATCAAGCTGATTGTAAATGAACAGATAGTCAAAACGAATACCGCTCCCTTTCTGGACAATGGGACGGCTTATCTCCCTCTCCGGTTATCCGGGGAGCTGCTGGGCTGCCTCGTATCCTGGGACTCTCCGTCCAAAACCTTCACGCTGCAGTACCCGAAGAGAACGGTCAAAATGACCTACGGCGCGGCCGCTGCAACGGTGAACGGACAATCCGTTCCTTTGAGCGGGCCGCTGCGGATGGTCGACAGCCAGATCTATGTGCCGCTTCGCTTCCTGTCGGAAGCCGTCGGCAGCAAAATCTGGTGGGATGCTCCCAGCCGGTCCTTGCACTTGAAGGGAAACGATGAGTATATCAAGCGCTCTATCCCCAATGACCGGATGTGGCTGAGCCGCGACAGCGGGGATCTGTACCTGTCCAAGGATGAAAGCTCCCCAGCCGCGCTCGCCGGCCGCGTCGAGGCTGATTTCCAAGGCACCGTTTCCCTCGAGGGGAATGGATTTTTTCTGAACGGCAGCGTCATTACCGTTGTGGACCGTTATGGAGCCGACCGCAGCCGCTATGACGTCTACAGCCTCCTTCTCCATGACGGCAAGATCGCCGTCCAGACCAAAGCAGGCTATGAAGGATTCATGGATCACAATGCAAGCTTCACACAGATTGAAGGTCCGGACGGCTTGACCTCCTATACCATCTTGACGGACGGACGAACCGCTGCCTTGTACGATGAAAAGGCTCTCCCCGCCAAGACATACGACATAGCCGAGCTTGCCGGCAAAGAAGACCGCTATTTCCTCCATGGCATCGGGCAGGATTATATGATTGTTCGGCCAATGTCGACCGGACTGCTGACCTTGATCGATTTCAAGGATCATACCGTTACGGTGCTGGCCGACAAGCTTCTTTCGGGCAAGGACCTGGAAGATGCCTACCGTATTCCTTCCAACGGAGACGGGCTGGTGGTGGCCGCCGATATGGGCGCCGGCCAGCTGGACTTCTTTTACGACAGCTCTCTCGACGGGAAGGACGGCAACTATGAACGGCTTACCTACCTCCGTCCTTCCTACGAAAAGGAACGGCAGAGCCTGCCGAAGCCGCGTACTGTGGATGAGCTCGCGGCCGATTGCTCCAGCAAGACGGTCAAATCCGTCTCCATGCAGGATGCCGATACCGTCTACATCTCTCTCAACGGAGCCAACCCGAACGATAAGGCCTCTATCGCCACTGTCTGCGGCATTCTGAAGAAATTCGCCGCAAAAGGAGTCCGGGAGACCGTTGCCAAAGTGCCCGACGATCAGTTTTTCCACGGCATGACCATCTCGTTCAACCAAGGGGACGGCACGTCGCTGTATGCCGCTTCCGGCAGCAAGCTCGTATACGGAGCGACCGGAGGAAAGGACAGCCTCGTCCTGAACGATTCTGCGGCCGTCAAGGACTTCAATGCTTTGAAGGTGCTTCCTTTCATGGACATTTCCCCCCATCCCATTGTCATCGGTCAGACGGTCCATTTGAAAGGAAACAACGGCGGCTACGAACCTTCCGGCGATTTGATCGTCTGCTGGACGTCTCTCGCCGTGAAATCTACAAACGTCAATCTGACGATCTTCAAGGGAAAGCTTGCTTTCGGATCCTTTGATGTCCGCTTCGCCATGCCTGCTTATGGAACCAAGCCGGATGGAACGAAAGTGAAGCTGGAGCCGGGCAAAGGTTATTTCACCATGAAAGCAGAGAACGGCTCGCGTCCGTATCTGGTCGAGCTGCTGCCGCCGAAATCATCTTCCTGAAGCAGGCAGCGAGGCTTCCGAATTGAAAAGCGAACGCCGGCTTTAACCGGCGTTCGCTACTTTGCCAAGCAGATAGACCAGCAGCTGCTGGTTGTGGGAAGAGATCCGGTCCAGAGCACCGCGGATGAAGGCTTCCCTGACTTCCATGCCGCGCGCGGCTTCCTTCTCCCCATGCTCGGTAACCGTCACCCAGACGATCCGGCGGTCGGCCAGATCCCGGCCACGCTCGATCAGGCCGCCGCGCTCCATCCGGTCGAGCAGCGTCGTGATGGCAGCCGGCGTCGTATGGAGATGCTGCAGCAGCTCGGACGGCTTCATCGGCTGATGCTTGATCAGCAGCTCGAGCGCGTTGAGCTGGCCTTCCGTCAAGTTCGGCAGCAGGCTGTCTTCCAGATGGGTTTTCCACTCCCTTGAAAGCTTCATCCACAATTTGGCGAAATCCTCCGTAATCATAACCGACAACGACTTCAACCCCAATCTGTTCAGTTGGCCAGGCTCGTCCGCAGGAAGCCCGGGCAAGTCCTATTGCTGATTCCTATCCTAAATTATACCATCTGAAAATGTCGAAAGAAAGGTTAATCGGATTAATAATTGCAGACCTTAATCGATACCATTCCGAACCATTAGACACACTCTGACATAGACTGCAGAGAAGAACTTCGAGCGAAGGCGAAAGGGTGGTAACCGTGGAAGAGCATAAGGAATCCGTGATCCGCAAAATACGCGCATACGGAATCATCAAAGACTCGGTCTGGCTGGAGAAGCCGGATGAGCCGGTTCCGATGTGGGTTTTGCTGGATGCGCTTTTACAGGTTATCGACCGACTTGAGCCTTCCGAGGACCGGCCGTTCGACTGAGCGCAGACAGAGCTGGCAGAGCTGACAGAACTGGCAGAGCTGGGACGGCGCTTTCATCCAAAAAGAGCGATGCCTGCTTTCGAATACGAAAAGCCCGACCGGCTTGCTTAAGCCGGTCGGGCTTCGTTTGCTGCTTGATTTTCTGCGGCTGAATCAGCCTTGTCCAAGCTCTGGACGGGCATACAGCTGCTGCACGGAGTCGTTCTTCTCGACCTGAGCGAGCTGCCGCCCGATCGATCTGCGGTCCTCGATCGGCGTCTTCTCCGTCAGGAAGCGCTGTACGCTTCCGCTGGAGAGCTGCACGTTCAGCTCGCGAGGCTGACGGCAGTACCAGGCGCCTGCAAGCCGGCTGCCGTTGGGCTTGACCCGCTTGCCTTCCTTGAATTCAAACGACTGCACGCCCTTGCCTCCGCGCCCTTGCACCGGGTAGTCGGCCAGCAGGCTGCGCTTGCCGTAGCCGAGGTCGCTGATGACGAGAATCTCGCCTTCGTCTTCCCGGCTCACCTCAAGCGCCGCGGCCAGCTCGTCGCCTTCCTTGAACTGCATGCCGCGCACGCCTCCGGAGACGCGTCCCATCGGACTGACCTCTTCCGCCGGGAAGCGGATGGCCGAGCCCAGCTTGCTCACGAGCAGCAGATGGCTGGCGCCGCGCGATTGCATGACGGCCACGATTTCATCTCCGTCCGCGACCTTGCACGCTGCGACTGCCGTGGAACGGTTGGTCGCGTACTCCTTGAGCTCCGTACGCTTCACCTGTCCTTTGCGGGTGAAGAAGAACAGCGATTCGCCCGGCTTCTGGATGTCCTTCACCGGAATGACGGCGACGATGCCGTCATCCTTCGGAATCGGGATGACGTTGACGATTGCGGTGCCCGCATCCTTCCATTTGAATTCCGGAATCGCATGGACAGGAAGCATGTAGTAGCTTCCCTTGCGGGTGAAGACGAGCAGGCTGTCGATCGTGCTCGCCTCCAGCAGATAACGGATGGAATCCCCGTCCTTGACGCCGGAGGCATCGATCTCGCCGCCGGAGCGGGTGAAGCTGAGCATGCCGGTGCGCTTCACATAACCCTCGCGGCTGATCGCCACGAGCACGTCCTCCGCGCTCACGAGCACTTCAAGTCCGACCTTGAGCTCCTCCACCTCGCCGCGCAGCTCCGAGCGGCGGTCGATGCCGTATTTCTCCCGGATCTCCGTCAGCTCGTCCTGAATGACCTTGATCAGCTTGCGCTCGCTGTCCAGAATGGAGCGAAGATACTGGATCTTTTTGGCCAGCTCGCGCAGCTCCTTCTCCAGCGAAGTAATCTCCAGATTCGTCAGCCGGTACAGCTGGAGCGTCAGGATCGCGTCCGCCTGGCGCTCGCTGAAGCCGAACTGCAGCATCAGGTTGTTCTGGGCATCCGAACGGTTTTTGGAAGCTTTGATGCTGGCGATGACTTCGTCGAGGATGTTGAGCGCCTTGACGAGCCCTTCCAGCACATGGGCGCGGTCTTCCGCCTTCTCCAGCTCGAAGCGCGTCCGGAAAGTGACGACTTCCTTCTGGTGGCTGATATAGGCCGACAGAATCTCCTTGATCCCCATTTGGCGCGGAGCCTTGTTGACGATCGCGACCATGTTGAAGTTGTAGGTCACCTGCAGGTCGGTCTTTTTGAGCAGATAAGCCAGGATGCCTTCGGCGTCGGCGTCTTTCTTCAGCTCGATGACGATGCGCATGCCTTCGCGGCCGCTCTCGTCCCGCACCTCGGCGATGCCGTCGACCTTCTTCTCCAGGCGGATGTTCTCCATCGCTGTCACAAGACGCGACTTGACGACCTGGTAAGGAATTTCCGTGACGACGATCTGCTTCTTGCCGCCCCGCAGCTCCTCCACTTCGGTGCGGGAGCGCAGATGGATGCGGCCCTTGCCGTTCGTATACGCCTCGCGGATGCCGTCCTCGCCCATGATGATGCCGCCTGTCGGGAAATCCGGCCCTTTCATGATGCCCATCAGGTCGGAGACCTCAAGGCTGCCGTCCAGCATGAGCGCGATGCAGGCATCAATCACCTCGCGGAGGTTATGAGGCGGAATTTCCGTCGCAAAGCCCGAGCTGATCCCGCTGACTCCATTGACCAGCAGATTCGGGTAGCGGGCGGGAAGCACGACCGGCTCCTTGGCGGTATTGTCGAAGTTGTCCTTGAAGAGGACGGTGCGCTTCTCGATATCGCGCAGCAGCTCCATCGCGATGTTCGACAGGCGCGCTTCCGTATAACGCATCGCCGCCGCGGGATCGTCGTCGATCGAGCCCCAGTTGCCGTGGCCGTCGACGAGCGTATGCCCCATCTTCCAAGGCTGCGCCATCCGCACCATGCCCTCGTAAATCGAGGAGTCGCCATGCGGATGATAGTTGCCCATCACGTCGCCGACGGTTTTGGCGGATTTGCGGTAAGGCTTGTCCGGCGTATTGCCGGAATCGTACATCGCATACAGGATGCGCCTCTGGACCGGCTTCAGGCCGTCCCTGACATCCGGAATGGCGCGGTCCTGGATAATATATTTGGAATAGCGACCGAATCGGTCGCCGACGACTTCCTCGAGGAAAGCCGGCAAAAACTGCTCGCTCGTGCTCATGGGTGTATCCCCCTATTCCTCGTATTCCCTGAAGTCCACATTGTCGATGATCCAGCGCTTGCGCGGGTCGACCTTGTCGCCCATAAGCGTCGAAACGCGCCTTTCGGCCTTGGCCGCGTCCTCGATCCGCACCTGCAGCAGCGTGCGCGAATCCGGGTTCATCGTCGTTTCCCACAGCTGGTCGGGGTTCATCTCGCCGAGTCCCTTGTACCGCTGCAGCTCGTAGTTCTTGCCCATTTCCTTGCTGTAATTCTGCAGCTGCTCGTCGGTCCAGGCGTACCGGACCGTCTCCAGCTTGCCGGATTTGCGGCTCATCTTGTAGAGCGGCGGCTGCGCGATGTAGATCTTGCCGGCGTCGATGAGCGGCTTCATGTAGCGGTAGAAGAACGTCAGCAGCAGCACCTGGATGTGGGCGCCGTCAGTGTCGGCATCCGTCATGATGATGATTTTGCTGTAATTGCATTCGGATGCTTCGAACTCAGGTCCGACCCCTGCGCCGATCGCCGCGATGATCGCCTTGTACTCGTCGTTCTTGAGGATGTCGGCCAGGCGGGCCTTCTCCGGATTCATCGGCTTGCCCTTGAGCGGCAGAATCGCCTGGATCTTGGAATCGCGTCCCTGCTTGGCCGAGCCGCCGGCGGAATCGCCCTCGACGATGAACAGCTCGTTGCGCGTGGAATCCTTGGACTGGGCCGGCGTCAGCTTGCCGCCGAGGTTGGAGCTTTCGCTGCGCTTCTTGCCGCTGCGGATCTCGTCCCTCGCCTTGCGCGCCGCCTCGCGGGCCTTCGAAGCCTGGATCGCCTTTTTCAGGAGCATCTGGCCGACCTGCGGGTTCTCCTCCAGGAAGACAGCCATCTTGTCCGCGACGACCGCGTCGACGGCGCTTCTCGCGGAGGAGCTGCCGAGCTGGTCCTTCGTCTGGCCGACGAACTCGACCTCGGACATCTTGATGTTGATGACGGCCATCATGCCTTCGCGCAGGTCGCCGCCCTCGAGATTCTTGTCCTTCTCCTTGATCATCGCCGTGCGCCGGGCATAATCGTTCAAGACGCGGGTATACGCGGTCTTGAAGCCGGTCTCGTGTGTGCCGCCGCCGCGGGTAGGGATCGAGTTCACGAAGCTGACGATCGTCTCCGTGTAGCCGTCGTTGTACTGCAGCGCGACTTCGACCTCGATGTCGTCCTTCTCCGCGCTGAAATGCACCGTTTCGTGAAGCACTGACTTCTCCTCGTTCAGGAACTCGACGAACTGCTTGGCGCCGCCTTCGTAGTGGAAGACGTTCTCGCTGCCCGTGCGCTCGTCCTTGAGCACGACCTTGAGGCCGGAGTTGAGGAATGCGATCTCCTGCAGCCGGTCCGAAAGGGTGTCGAAGCTCAGCGACGTATGGCCGTGAAACACTCGGGAATCCGGCTTGAACGTGACCTTCGTGCCCGTCTGGCGCGTCGTCCCCGTCACCTCGAGACCCGTGACCGGCTCGCCGACATGCTCCTTGCCGTCCTTGTCCACCCAGTACTCGAAGCGCTGTTTATGTATCTTGCCGTCGCGGAAGATCTCCACCTCGAGCCATTCCGAAAGCGCGTTCGTAACCGAGGCTCCGACGCCGTGAAGGCCGCCTGACTTCTTGTAGCCGCCGCCGCCGAACTTGCCTCCGGCGTGGAGGATCGTAAAGACGACCTGAGGCGTAGGAATGCCCGTCTTGTGCATGCCGGTCGGAATTCCCCGGCCGTTATCGTGAACCGTCACCGAGCCGTTCTTGTGCAGCGTGACGTTGATATCCGTGCAGTATTTGGCCAAATGCTCGTCGACGGCGTTGTCCACGATCTCCCAGACGAGATGATGCAGACCTGAATTGGTCGTGCTGCCGATGTACATGCCGGGGCGCTTGCGCACCGCGGTCAGCCCCTCCAGGATCTGAATGTCGTCCGCGCCATAGGAAGGGCTGCCTGTCGCCGTATTCGCCGCTTCGGTTGCGTAGAGGTCCAGTTGTTCGGCCATACGCGTCCCCCTTTTCGTTGTGAAGCCTGTGCCCGGAGCGTCCCGCCGGGCGGGAATCGATGCGCTTCCGAGAATCTTAGCTATTTTAATTCAAGATGTCCTGTTTCGTAAAGATGCCGAAAGATACGGCCAAAGCCGCCGCGGACCATGCCGCGAGCACGCCTAGCGAAAAAACGAGATTCATGCCGTCGATCGGCGCCGGCACCCCTTCGAGGTAATCGGTCAGGTCGATGTTCACCGAAAACAAATATTTCGCGCTCTCCCAGGAGGATGTCATGCCGGAAAGGATCGTGCCGGAAATGACGGCTGCCATCATCGTCACGATGCTGGCAGCGGTGCTTCTCAGCAGCACGGAAACCATGAGCGACAAGACGGCGACGGTCATGCAGGACACCCAGATCAGCCCGCTCTGCATGAACAGGTACAGCCACTGCGGCACCGCATGCACGCCGCTGGCGTCGATCGTGCCGCCCTGGACGCCGAAGCCCGTGAACACCGGCATCGTCCAGCCTCCGTAGCCGAATACGGCGCCCGATATGAGGTAGGAGACCGCTCCTGTCGCTACGATCGCGAGCGATACGTACAGCGTCAGGGCGACAAGCTTGCTCATGAGGATCTTCCAGCGCTTCACCGGCCGCGTCAGCAGCATCTTGATCGTGCCGCTCGAGCGCTCTCCCGATACTAGATCGGAGGCGATCGCCAAAATCATTAGAGGGAAGAAGAGCGAGACGGAGCTCGCCATGAACTGCCTGGTGAACGAAACGGCGTCCGGACTGCTTGGATTCACGTCGTGATCGAGATAATACTGCAGGCGGAGAATCTCGATGCGGTCGTATTTCTTCCACTCCTCGGGCACCCTGTCGCTGGCCAGCGTATTCTGCAGATCCGTAATCTGCTGCTGGATCTGGTTGCGCCAATCCTTGAAGTGGACGGCGTTGGTCTGCGACACCCTCATCTGCGCATAAGTAAAGATCGGAATCAGCACCAGTAGAATAAGAAGGATAACATAGAACCGTTTCTTTTTCCAAATTTTCAAGGTTTCATTCTGGATCAGCGGCAGCAGGTCTCTCACGATTCATTCTCCTCCGTCAGCGTCAGGAACATCTCTTCGAGCGTTGGCGCGACGCGCTGCACCGCATGGATGGCGATGCCCGCTCCCGCGAGGCGGGCGACAAGTCCGGGCAGCACAGCCTCGGGGACGGTCGTGACGACAGCTCCCTCCAGATGAGCGAGCGCGCTCTCGTCCATCCGGTATTCGCCTTCCCTCAGAATACGCAGCTGCGGCTCCTGGAGCAGGAGGCTCTCCGCCTCCGCAGGCCGGTCGGTCTTCCACAGCACATAGGAGCCGGCTTGCGCCACCAGCTCGTCCACTCGTCCAACCGACAGCACGCGCCCGCCGGCGATGATCGCGACCCGGTCGCACATCAGCTGGATCTCGCTCAGCAGATGGCTGGAGATGAACAGGCTGATGCCGCTGTCCGCCAGCATCCGGATGAATTCGCGCAGCTCCTTGATTCCCTTCGGATCCAAGCCGTTCGTAGGCTCGTCGAGAATGAGAAGCTTGGGACGCCCCAGCAGCGCCTGCGCGATGCCGAGCCTTTGGCGCATGCCGAGCGAGTAGGTTTTGACCTTGTCATGGATGCGGTCGTCGAGCCGGACGATCTCCGCCACCTCGCGGATGCGGTTTTTGTCGATCCCTCTCTGCATGCGGGCAAAATGCTCCAAATTCTCCCATCCGCTCATGAACGGATACATCTCCGGATTTTCGACGATGGAGCCGACCTCGGCGAGCGCCCGCTCGGGATTCCGCTGCACGCTGTGCCCTCCGATCAGCACTTCCCCTTCCGTCGGCTTGATGAGATCGACGAGCATGCGGATCGTCGTCGTCTTGCCGGAGCCGTTCGGCCCGAGAAATCCGAAAATCTCGCCGGCCTTCACGTCGAAATCCACTTGATGGATAATCCATGTTCCCCGGATTTTCTTCTTCAGTCCGCGCACGGACAGCACGGTCGCCGCTTCGGACAGGCGCTTGTCCCTTCCGTCCGGTTCCGGCTCCAGCTCCAGCTTCTGCGGCAGAACCTCCTTTTCCTGATCAAGCTTCCTGATTTTGTACTCTATCGTCACGATGGCCGCCTCCTGTCCTGATCCTCTATATCTGGGTCCGTTCCCTGTTTCCGAATCATCCGGCGATTCTCTTCATTCAGCTCAGCGACTGGATGATGCGGTCCGAGATTCTCTCATAGCCTTCGTGATTGGGATGAAAATGGTCGGAGGACAAATAGCCGGAGCCATGCAGCTGGAACAGATCCAGCACCGGAACGAGAACCGCATGCGGGTCCTTGCTCAGGACGGCGAAAGCCTCGTCGTTCCATTTCTGTACGGGAACGATTCCTTCTTTCAATTCGGGAATGTCGTAGAATGGATTATATAGGCCGGCATAAGCGATGGTCGCGTCCGGATTGATGGCGCGGATCCGGCCGATCACGCTCTTGAACGATGCAATGGCTTCCGGAATGCGCGACGCGACGCTTTCCACCGAAATATCGGATGCATTGCCTTCCTCCGCTTGCGACAATGCAGTCCGGAACAAGTCGTTGCCTCCGATCGTGAGCAAAATCAGGTTCGCCTGCCGGATCGGGTAGGCCATCCCCTGGTCCTTTTCCAGCATTTCGTCCAGCTCGCTGGCCGTCAGGCCGGCGACAGCCAAGTTGTTGATTTGCTGAACCGGTTTTCCTGTCGCCTGGCCGAGGCCTTTGATCACCTGCTTCACATACCCTTCGCCGGTGTTGTCCCCGACGCCTTTCGTCAAGGAATCCCCCAGCGCGGTCACATAAATGGTTGAAGCCGCCGCGAAGGAACCGCCCGTCTCCGCGAGGACGGGCTTTTTTGCCGGAGCTGTCAGCCCGCTTCCGCTGCCGAGCATGTCCTGAACGGCATAAACAAAGCCTCCGCCGAGCAGCAGCGTGGCTGCAAGCGAGCCGGTGCCAAGAATCCGCCATAACCGGCTGGAATCCATTCTCTTTTCCCCCTTGACTCATTTACCGTTTTTTAATTTACGACGCTTTGTACTTAAAAATAAGGCTTTCGACAAGAATTTGCAAATAAAGCCAGCACAATGATTTCCGGCTTTTGACACCCTCCGGTCCCGCATCGGGAGCGACATGAAAAAACCGCTCCGGGATTCTCCTTGAAGCAGGAGAACCGGAACGGCTGTGCATGCGCCGAGCTGCCGGCGACGCCGGCAAATCAATCGTTGTAGCGGACGGATAAAGCTTCGGCGGCGGATCTGGCGAGAGCTCTCGCTTCCTCGGCATTCGAGGCGGTGCTGAGCGCTACCGCCATGCGGCGGCCCTTTCTCGTGTCGGGCTTGCCGAACACCCGAACTTGAGTCGATGGAACCGCAAGCGCGTCCTCCAGGCCTTCGATCGTGAAATCGCGGTGGTCCCGGGTCGCCTTGAGCGTATGGCTCGCTCCAGGGGACAGCAGACGGACAGAAGGAACCGGGAAGCCGAGAATCGCCCTCACATGCAGCGCGAATTCGGACAGGTCCTGGGTGGCCATCGTGACCATGCCCGTATCATGCGGCCGCGGCGACACTTCGCTGAACAGGACGCCCTCTTCCGTCAGGAACAGCTCGACTCCGTACAAGCCCCAGCCGCCGAGAGCGTCCGTGATCTGCCTGGCGATATGCTCCGACTGCTCCAGCTGGGCGGCGCTCATGCCGTGAGGCTGCCACGATTCGATATAATCGCCGTCCTTCTGCACATGGCCGATCGGCTCGCAGAAGACCGTGCCCGATACGGAACGGACCGTGAGCAGCGTGATTTCGGATTGGAAATGGACGAAGCCTTCGACGATAACGCGTTTCTTCTTGGCGCGTCCGCCTTCCATGGCGTAATTCCAGCAGCTGGCGATCTCCGCTTCGGAGCGGCAGACGCTCTGGCCTTTGCCCGACGAGCTCATGATCGGCTTGATGACGCATGGCAGTCCGAGCTCCAGCACGGCGTCGCGCATCTCCTCGTAGGAGTCGGCGAACCGGTACGGCGCTGTCGGCAGGCGCAGCGTCTCGGCCGCGAGCCTGCGGATGCCCTCCCGGTCCATCGTCAGCCTGGCGGCTCTTGCCGTCGGAACGACCTTGAAGCCCTCCTGCTCCAGCTCTACGAGAGTGGAGGTGGCGATCGCTTCGATTTCCGGAACGATGAGGTCGGGCTTCTCCAGCTTGATCAGATTCCGGAGCTGCTCCGGATCCAGCATATCGATCACATGGGAGCGATGGGCGACGCCCATGGCGGGAGCGTCTGCATACCGGTCGACGGCGACCGTCTCGACTCCCAGACGCTGCGCTTCGATAATCACTTCCTTGCCGAGCTCGCCTGAACCGAGCAGAAGCATTTTGCGGGCCCGCGAAGAGAGCGGAGAACCGTAGGACATGATGATACCCCCTATATAATGGCGTTGATGGCATCTGCCTCCATGGCAATGTATACCGAGACGAATGTCATCTTATTGTGGATGCTGTCTATCGAAAAATCAAGCTTGCCTTATGGAGAAACCTATGCGGATGAGCTCTTGGTCGCCTAGGGAACGATGAATCGGTGCCTGAAGCTGCGATGCACGCGAAACGATTCAGCCAAGAGTATAAGGCAGCTGTTCCGCATCAGGAAGCCGCCATTGTTTGAACGAGAAAAAAAGGGAAGACCCGGGATCGGCAGAGCGCGCTCTGCCGATCCCGGGTCTTTTCTAATCGTTCGCTGCCGCATTCGGCAGGTGAATCGCAAATGATCATTCCGTCCCCAAAGCTCAGCCTGGAAAAATAAGGAGCAGGCTCGAAACGAATGAGCCTGATGGGCAAACGTGACGCTTCGTAAGTAAGGCTCGGAACGGACCTTATCGGTGCATGTCCCGCTTTGCATGAGCGGATCAAGGCTTGAAACGAGCTTTATTCCTGCCAATGCGGCTTAGCGGAGGGAAGGGATCTATCCTGAAGCCTACGGCTTGGAAGCAGCCTTGGCGCCTCTCCTCCAGCCGCTCGCCTAGGCGGAGAGAAACCGGTACTGGGCATCGATGAGCCCGCGGTACACGCCTCCGTGCAGCATCAGCTGGGCATGGTCGCCCTGCTCGACGATGCGCCCGTGATCCAGCACGATGATATTGTCGCAGTGGCGGATCGTAGAGAGACGGTGAGCGATGATGAAGCTCGTGCGGCCGGCCAGCAGCGTCTTGAGCGCTTCTTGAATTTTGAGCTCCGTCTCGGTGTCGATGCTCGCCGTCGCCTCGTCGAGGATGAGAATCGCCGGATCGGCGAGCAGCGCCCGGGCGAAGCTGAGCAGCTGCCGCTGGCCCATCGACAGCACGCTGCCGCGCTCCTGGACCTCGGTGTCGTAGCCGTCGGGAAGGCTGGCGATGAACTCATGGGCATGCACGGCGCGCGCCGCCATCTCCACCTCCTCGTCGGTCGCGTTCAGCCGCCCGAAGCGGATGTTGTCGCGGATCGTGCCGGAGAAGATGAACGTGTCCTGAAGCACGATGCCGACCTGCGTGCGCAGGCTTTCGAGGGTGACGTCGCGGATGTCGGTGCCGTCGATCGTCACCCTGCCTTCCACCGGATCGTAGAATCGGCAGAGCAGATTGATGATCGTGCTTTTGCCTGAGCCCGTATGCCCGACGAGGGCGATCGACTGGCCCGCGCGAGCCTCCAGCGAGATGCCTTTCAAGGCCGGGCGGCCCTTTTCATATTCAAAGACAATATTCTCGAAGCTGACATCGCCCTTGATGCCGGTCAGCAGGCGGGCGCGGCCGCTTTCCTTGACGGTCGGATCCTCGTCGATGAACTCGAAGATCCGCTCCGAGCTCGCCATCGCGACGAGCAGCTGGGAGTACATCTGGCCAAGCCGGTTGATGGGATCCCAGAAGTTGCCCACGTAGTTGGCGAAGCCGACGAGCACGCCGATCGTGATCGCTCCGACCTGGATGAGATGGGAGCCGTACCAGAACAGAATCAGCGTGCCGATCGCCGAGGTGATTTCGATGACCGGACCGAATGTCTGGTTGAGCGCCGATGCGCGGTTCCAGCTGTTCAGGTTGACCGTGTTCATATTGTCGAAGAACTTGTAGTTTTCTTTCTCCTGGACGTAAGCCTGCGTCACCTTCATTCCCTGGATCGCTTCGTTGAGATGGGAATTGAGGCGGGACTGCTTGATCCGGACGTCCTGCCAGGCGAAGCGGATCCGCTTGCGCAGAGCTGTCGAGACGACGAACATGAGCGGAACCGTGATCATGACGGCGAGGCCGAGCTTGAAGTTCCAGAGGAGCAGGATCGCCACGATGCCGACGAGCTGGATGCAGTCCATGAGCAGGTTGACGACTCCGCTCGTGAACAGGTCCTGCAGCGAGTTGACGTCGTTGGTGACGCGCACGAGCACGGAGCCGGCCGGGCGCTTGTCGAAGAAGCGGAAGCTGAGCTTCTGGATATGCTCGAACAGCTGCTGCCGCAGGTCGAAGATGACCTTCTGTCCGATGATGTTCGTATACTTGATCCGGATCGCGTTCGCAATCCATTGGATGATGTAGAGAGCCAGCATGACGCCGCCGTACATGAGCAGCATGCTCTTGTCGTTTTTGCCGATGGCGTCGTCGATGGCCAGGATGATGACGGCCGGAGCGGCCAGGCGCGTGAACGTGCCGAGCAGCATCATGAACACCATCGGGATGAGCTGGCGGTAATACGGCTTCATGTAGCCGAACAGGCGTCCGATCTGCTTCCAGTTGAACGGCTTCTCGATGATGTCGTCATCCTGGTACTTGAACCGCTGGCGCTGGGATTCCGCCGCGGCCTGCATTTGTCCGTCCAGGCTTCCCGCCTGGCCGGTTTCCGCAAGGATGTCCTTCTTCTTGCTTGCCATTATGCCGTTCCTCCCTTCACGGCCGGCTCGTCTTCGCCGCTTTGCGGACGGTCGGCGTACTGGATGTTGTAGACGTCGCGGTAAGGACCTTGCTGGCGGATAAGCTGCTGATGGGTGCCGCGCTGGGTGATCCGGCCTCCGTCCAGGACGAGAATTTCGTCGGCGTCCTTGAGCGAGCTGATGCGGTGGGCGATGATGAACGTCGTCCGGCCCCGCATCAGTTCCTTGAAGCCGGCCTGGATCTCATGCTCGGTCTCCATGTCGACCGCGCTCGTAGCGTCGTCGAGCACGAGGATATGCGGATTGCGGATCAAGGCCCGGGCAATCGCGATCCGCTGCTTCTGGCCGCCCGAGAGGCCCATGCCGCGCTCGCCGACGAGCGTGTCGTAGCCGAGCGGCAGCTCCATGATGAATTCATGGGCTTTGGACAGCTTGGCCGCGCGTTCGATCTCCTCCATCGTAGCGTCCTTGCTGGCATAAGCGATGTTGTCGCGGATCGAGGCCGAGAACAGGAAGGTTTCCTGGAAGACGGTCGCGATCTGGCTGCGCAGGCTCTGGACGTCGACGTTGCGGATATCGAAGCCGTCGACCGTGATGCGGCCCTGCTTGACGTTGTAGGCATGCATCAGCAGCTGGATGATCGTGCTCTTGCCGGAGCCTGTGCCGCCCAGCAGGCCGATCACCTTGCCCGGAGGGGCGTCGAAGCTGATGTCCCGCAGGGCAGGCTCCTTGTCCGCATAAGAGAAGGTGACGTTTTCAAACCGGACATGGCCTTTGATCGTATCCTTGTCGAGGACGACCGCGTCCTCGACGCTTTTCACATGGACGTAGGAATGGAGAAGTTCAAGCACGCGCTCCCCGGAAGCCTTGGACTGCGTGTAGTTGTTGATGAGGAAGCCGATGTTCCACATCGGACCGATGATGTACCAGATCATGCTGAAGAAGGCGACAAGCTCCCCAAGCGTCAGAGGCCCGTCGATGACCCGCAGCCCCCCGGCTACGAGCAGGATGACGACGCCGATATTGGCCAGCAGCTCCATGAGCGGGAAAAAGCGCGCCCAGATGGTCGCGGCTCCGACCTGGTTGTTCTGATAGGCGGTGCTGCGCACCGAGAATTTCTCCACCTCATGCGATTCCCTGGCGAAGGATTTGACCGTGCGGACGCCGGTGATGTTCTCCTGGACCGCCGTCGTCAGATGGCTGAGCGCCTGCCTCATCTCGCGGAAGGCGGGGTGGATGTTCTTCTCGAAGCGGATCGCCGCGAAGGCGAGCAGCGGAATCGTGACGAGCGTCATCAGCGTCAGCTGCCAGTCGATGCTGAGCATCATGATGCCGCCGAACAGGATCATGAGCACCGTATTCAGAATCTGGGCGAAGCCGAAGCCGACGAACTGGCGGATCGCCTCCAGGTCCGCGGTCAGGCGGGACATCAGATCCCCGGTTTTGGCCGTGTCGTAATAAGGAAAGCTGAGCTCCTGAAGCTTGGCGTAGGAAGCGTTCCGCATCCGGTAAGCGACGCGGTTGCCGAGCCTGCCGCCGAAAAAGCCGCTCAGAAAGTTGAGGCATCCCTTCAGCGACACGACGCCGACGACGGTCAGGGACAGCGCAGGCACGACTCCCCAATTCTTCGTCTGGATGACGTCGTCGATCAGGTACCGAAGCAGGTTCGGATATACCAGGCCGAGCGCCGTCGCGCAGGCCAGGCACAGGATCGAGGCGAAGATGAACTTTCGCTCGACCCAGTAAAACGGCTTGAGATTCTTGAAAACCTCCAAGTTGATGTCTCCCCCATTTGTTAGGTTTGGTGATGGAAATCCTTGCAATATGGATGAATGTTATCAGCATCGCTCTCCTCCGGCAAACGCCTTCAGAAGCCGAATATCCACCTCTGCCCCGTTCAGCGATAGTGAGGGAAGCGGGAGAGGGGGTATTCTCCGAATAATCACGTTATTGTCACTCGTAGGACACATTTGCTCCAAAATAAGCTTATAGAGAGTCTTTTTGTTGAAAACGGATTAATTTGTTCTTTACCGGAATGCATGCAGCGGAATAAATCGGAGGGTGATAGAAGGCCGGATTCAGCCGGGTTTCACGGCTTTGGCGATAGAGTATCGTCCGCCTGGCATGGACGGGCTGCTCTGCGGAACAAAAAGAAGAACGGCCCTGGATGCGCTGCTCTAAGGAAGAAAAGAAAAGCACGGCCTCCACATGGAGGCCGTGCTGGAAAAAAGATGGCGGTCATATCGCAGCTTGCAGACGATCCAATCCGCCGCGCATCTCGCGCAGCGATTCGAGGCCGCTGTTGTCCTGGAGCGACAGCCTTGTTCCGTCGGAATATCGGATAAAGGCTTCCGACAAAGCCGACATGACCTCTTCAAGGCCGGTTGCAAGCCGGGAGGCATAGGCCGCCTTCCAGTCTTGGCCGGCGGCATCCATCCATTCGCGGATGGATGCTCCAAGCTTCGCCTCCAGCTCGTCGCGCAGCTTCTTCTTGCCTTCTCCCTCAAAGAAGCTCCGCGGGTTGCGGAACATTCCATACAGCCATTTGGCCTCCACGGAATCGCATTTCCACGGGGAAGGCTCCGGCGGAGACGGGAAGGCGATGCTTTCGAACGGTTCCGGCATGAAGCCGGGAAGACGGTCCTTGAGCTTCGCGGCGCTCTCCTCGTAGCGCTTGCGGATGAGCGCGTTGCCGGCGCTCTCCAGCCGAAGCGTCGTCGCCAGCAGCTCTTGGGAGAGCTCCATCTGCAGCATGCGCTGCAGCTCCAGCCACGAGGTCCATACCGCGCGCCGCAAATCCCGTCCGTCGTCCTGCAGGCTCGCAGGATTGAAGGCGTATTGGTAAAACTCGCCGAAACCGTACTGAATCCGCTGCTGGATGTAATAGAACAGCTCCTGCAGCTCCTTGTCCAGCTCTGCGGCCGGCACGTTCTCGCGGGCTTCGTTCGGCAGCTGCCGAGCTTCGGCTGCAAGCTCCTGAAGCCGCCGGAGCTCCGCAGCCCGGCTGCCTGCATCGCCTTCGGCAGCGGCGAGCCAGCTGTCGATGACGGAGACGGAGCGGCTGATCTCCATGTCCGCCGCCTGCACGGCCAGCGAGCCGAGCTCGTCGCGCGTGAAGGAGAGGAAGCTGCGCTCGAAGGCCGGAAGGCCGGATTGCTCCAGCTTCTCGTTGTCCCCGGACTGCTTGCCCTGCAAGCCGAGCAGGCTCGAGACCGGATACAGCCGCGGGAACCGGATGCCATGCTGCAGCAGATTGCTCTCCACATGGCCGAGCACGTCCTTCAGCTCCCCTTCCGAGGAAGCCAGATCGGCCGCGTTGACGAGGAAGAACATTTTGTCGAGCTCGAACTGGTCCTTCACCCTGCCCAGCTGCATCAGGAACTGCCGGTCGGCTTGCGAGAAGGCATGATTGTAATAGGTGACGAACAGGATCGCGTCGGCATTTTTGATGTAGTTGAACGCTACTCCCGTATGGCGGGCGTTGACGGAATCGGCCCCCGGGGTGTCCACGAGCACGATGCCCTGGTCGGTCAGCGGCGAGCTGTAATACAGCTCGATTTCGCGGACGAAGCAGGAGCGGCTTTCTTCCGCTACGTAGCGCCTGTATTCTTCCTCGCCGACGCGCAGCTCCTGTCCGAGCAGCGGCGAGAGCTCCGGCCAGCCGGCAAGCGCCGCTTTGAGAAAGCTGTAATGCGGCCGTCCGGCGGCGTGGACGCCGTCGGGCTGCAAGGCTCCCATCCGGCGCAGCAGCTCCTCTTCGCCGGCGGCGGAAGCGTCTTCGCCGAGCAGCGACAGCGAGTAGCGCAGATCGTCGAGCAGATCATCCCGCGACTTCATCGAAACGCGCGCCGTGCCATGCGGCTGCTCCGGCGTCGGAGCGAGGATG
>Ga0194137_10000496_pt1 | contig 26386 bp, 24 predicted proteins | sample TARM_MetaG_T3_14_FD_134025 | JGI IMG/M metagenome (GOLD analysis project Ga0194137, IMG submission 134025) | Freshwater microbial communities from Pennsylvania, USA, analyzing microbe dynamics in response to fracking - TARM_MetaG_T3_14 (version 2) | ecosystem: Environmental > Aquatic >... | reverse complement strand
TGCCCGGTACCGGGCAACCGCCTGACGCGGATGATCGGCGGGCAAGGCCAGAACCGGCTGTGCTTCACCCGGCGGGACGCCGAGTTGTTTCACCCAGTACTCCAGCTGCCGTTCTCTCGACTCCTGGTCCGGATGGTCGTGTTGCCAGACAGCGTAGTCCGCATACTGGACCGCAGGAGGTGGCAACGCCTCACCACCGGCTTGTCGAGCCACGTACAGCGCAGCCAATTCGTCGACAAGAACCTGCATCGAGGCACCGTCGGAAACGATGTGGTGCATCACCAGTGCCAAGATGTGAACCTGATCTTCCAGCCGCACGAGCGCCGCCCGAACCAAGGGACCGGCCGTCAGATCGAAGGGCTGCGCCTGGTGCGCTTGCAGCGTTTCTGCCGCGTGAGTTTCCCGCTCCTCGCCCACCACGCCGCGTAGGTCGAACATCTGCAGGTCCAGGCCCCCGCCGGCACGAACGATCTGCTCGACCTCGCCATCCGGCCGCGCACGGAACACTGTACGCAACGATTCATGTCGTTTGGCCAAATCGTCGACGGCCAGCCGCATGGTTTCAACATTCAGTGCGCCGGCGATGCGCAGCGCGCCCTGAACGTGGTAAGCGGTGCTCTGCGGATCGAGCCGCCACAGGAACCACTGCCTCTGCTGGGCGGAGGACAAGGGCAAGGGCTCGGCACGACGCTCCGCAGGTAGGACTGGAATAGCCTCCACCGACGTCCGCGCACCAGCCTTCCGGCAAGCCCGAATGCCCTCGACCTGCGCCCCAAGGCGCGGCAGCTCGAAAACCTGCCGGACCGGGAAATCGATACTCCACTTCTGCGAGATATGCGCTGCCAACTGCACGGCAGCCAGTGAGTTGCCCCCCTGGGTGAAGAAATGCGCATCGATGCCGTAGTTCCGCGCCGACTCGTGCCCAAGCACCTGGCGCCACATGCTGGCCAGCATCTGCGCAGTCTCATCCTGAACGGCGTCATCGCCAGCGACCGTAGAGCCGCCGGTCAGGCCTTCGCCCACCACGAAGCATCCGCTCTCGAAAATCGCATAGGCATCGAGCGAGCGTTCCGCCCACCCTTTGCGGCAGGCCGCGCGCTGCAGCTTGCCGCTGGACGTTTTGGGTAAGGTCCCGGGGTTGAGCAGTACGACCGCCTTTGGCGCCTCGCCGCACTGCTCGCTCACCGCTACGCTCAGGGCGTCGACCAGCACCTGCGGAGGCACGAGCTTCTGCAACCCACGTGAGACCTCGGCGGCGACACCGACACCTTCCTGTCCATCGAGGTCCACCGCGAAGGCCGTCACCCTGCCCTTGCGCACCGCCTCGACCTCAGCCTCGACCACACGCTCGATGTCCTGCGGGTAGATGTTGTGCCCGCGCACGATGATCATGTCCTTGAGCCGGCCGGCCACGAAGAGCTGCCCGTCATGTACGAAGCCCAGATCACCGGTGCGCAGCCAGCGACATCCATCGCGCTCGACGAAGGCCTCCGCAGTTTCACGCGGCTTGTTCCAGTAGCCCGCGGCCATGCTGGGCCCCACGGCCCAGATCTCGCCGATGGCACCGTCATCGACAGTCTCGCCGGTCTGCGGATCGACGATTCGCACCTCATGCTCCGAAGGAACACTGCCGCAGCCGACCAACGCCGCACCATCGTCATCGACGGCCACCTGCCGCTTCGCGAGCGCCTCGGTATCGAAGCGGCTCACCACCATGCCGTTGCCCCGACGCCCACCCGTGATGAAAAGCGTGGCCTCGGCCAGGCCATAGCAGGGATACACCGCGCCAGCGCTGAATCCCACTGGGGCATAGCGTTCGATGAAGGCATCCATCGTGTCGTGCCGCACCGGCTCGGCGCCGGTGTAGGCCACGCGCCAGCTCGACAGATCCAGCCCCTCGGTCTGCGCCTCCTTGACCCGATCCAGGCACAGGCGGTACGCAAAGTCCGGGCCGCCGCTGATCGTCACCCGATGACGCGAAATCATCTCCAGCCAACGCACCGGACGCTCCAGGAAGAAGCGCGGCGAAGACAGCACGCAGGGAATACCGCTGTAAAAGGGCTGCAGCAGTCCGCCGATCAGGCCCATGTCATGGAACAGCGGCGACCACACGCCGAATTTGTCATCGGCGCCGATCGAGAGCCCCTCACGGATCGCCCGTTCGTTGGCCATCAGATTGCCGTGCGTCACCATCACCCCTTTGGGGGCCGAGGTAGAGCCGGATGTGTACTGCAGGAAGGCGACGTCTTCGCCGGCAGGTTGATACGAGCGCCAATCACCTGCGGCATCCGGATCGATTTCGTCCACTGCCACCACCGCCGATACGCCAAACTGGCTGGCAGCAGCCCCCACCAGCGCTTGGAGCGAACTCAAGGTCAGGATGCCCAGCGCCCGTGCATCCGCGGCAATACCAGCGAGCCGAGCCAGGTGCTGCGGTCGCGTCGACTCCGGCGGGAATACCGGTACTGCAATCACCCCCGCATGGAAGCAGGCAAACATACTGACCGCATAGTGCTCATCGTTGTCGAGCAGGATCAGTACCCTGTCCCCCTTCTTGAAACCGTCCTGCAGCACAGCGGCGAGCGCTTTCACGCGCTGCCCGAAGACACCATAGGTCAAGGCTGTTTCGAGCAGTTGGTCGTCGCGTTCGGCAACGACAGTCAGCGCAATGTCCTCGGGCCGATTGGTGACGAGTTGCTGCAGGCGTTCGACAAAATTCGCAGGATGAACAAACGCGTTCTCTTGCGACACGGGCTGTGTCGTCATCAGGTTTTCCTCACTCGGCTATGCGTTTAGAACTTGCCCAGATTGCTGTGGGGCTCGGCCATGGCCACAACCACCTTGCGCGGCCCCTTGAAGGGCGAACGCGCATGGGCGATCAGCATGTTGTCGAGCATCGTGACGTCACCCTTTTCCCAGAGGAACGACACCGTCTCGGCATCCAGCACGGCGCGCACTTCGTCGAGCATCACGTCGGGAATGGGTGATCCATCGGCAAAGTAGGTGTTGCGTGGCACGTTCTCGATGCCCAGCAATTCCTCCAGCGACTCGCGGACCTCGGGCTGCAGGTTGGAAATGTGGAAGAGGTGGGCCTGGTTGAACCACACCACCTCGCCGGTGACCGGATGGGCCTCTATGGCCTGGCACAACTGGGTGGTGCGCAGATCCCCGTCGGGCTTCCACTCCCAGCTGATGCCGGCCTTGCGGCAAAAGGCCTCGACCTCATCGCGGCGCTCGGTGTTGAATACTTTTTCCCAGGGCACGTCGAAGTCACCGTAGTTGCGCACGTAGAGAATTCCGGGTGCGAAGCGATCCCGGATCGAAGCAGGCATGCGCCGGTAGATCGCCCGACTATCGGCAATGGGCGTTTCACCCCCTTCGGTTGCCGGTGTCACGCAATGGAACCAAGCCTTCATCGGCCACATACGGGTGTAGGCCTGCTCGTTGTGAAGCGGAATCGACTGGTGGGCTGGATACTCGGTCGTGGTATAGACGCCGCCGCCCACGGCCGTCCGGGGCGTGGAACCGAACTCGTAGCTCAGCAGCGGGTGACCAAACCCGGCCGCAAACTCGCGGAAGCTTTCGACCGAAGGCACGTCAAAGCCACGCAACAGCACACCACCGACCGTAGCCACCTGCGCCTCGATATCGGACCGCAAGCGCGGCAAGGCATCAAGGAGCGACTCGCCGGTCTGTGAGGGCGTGATCAGTGTCGGCAGGTCGGAGCCCGGCGGTGCCGTACGTTCAAATCGGGTCATCATCAGTTCAGTCATCTCAGTTCTCCCATACCGTCCGGCTGCCAAGCCAGGGTGGCGGCATAGCCGGGCGGCGAATCGAGGCGAAGGGCATTCACACGAGGCCAGTCCATCCCTTCGTGGCGTATGTCATAGCAAGAGTCGCCGGCGGATTCGGACCTCAACACGGAGAGCTGCTGCAGATGCTCCGCCACACCGAGACCCAGCGCCTTCAACACAGCCTCCTTGGTGGCCCAGCACTCGAAGAAATCGACACGTCGATCGTCGGGTAACTGCCGCTCAAAAGCCGACAGCGCCTGCAAGGACAAACCGACTGCATCGCAAGGTGGATCGCGGCGCTCGATGTCGACGCCGACAGGGGCGCGCTCGGACAAGGCGATCAAGGCGAAGCTACCGGCATGGGACACGCTGAAGAAGATGGCCGGGTTGGACGAACACGCCGCCTCCAGGCGCGGCTTGCCATATGAGTTGGTCACAAACCTCAGCGTCTGCGGGCGGCGACGCAGGCGCGCGCCCAGCAGCCGCCGCAATGCCGCACGCGTGACGACGAAGCGAACCTTGTCGCCATGCCGGAGGAAACGCAGCGCGCGCACACCCTCTTCTTCGCTCAGCAAGGCCCAGTCGGCATCCGACAACGGCGCTTCCAGATCCAGCGCAAGCTGGAACACGTCGATGCCGGCAGGCAGCGAATCACGCAGACGCTGCGGCTGCATGGCCCACCCCGGAAAACTGATGCGTCAGTTCCCGCACCACCGCAGCGACCACCCGCTGCTCGTGCTGGCGAATGAAGAAATGCCCGCCATCGAACCAATCGAGCGTGAATACGCCGCCAACCTCGCGCCGCCAGGCCTCGATGCGCTCAGCGGCAATGTCATCTTGCCGCCCCGCAAGGGTGTGCATCGGCACGGAGAGCGGCTCGCCCGCCTGGTATCGGAAGCTCTCGCAAACGCGGTAGTCCGCGCCCAGGGTATCGAGCGTCAGGCGCAACAGTTCGTCGCTGGCCAGCACCTCCTCGGGCGTACCACCCTGCTTGCGCAGGTCGGCGATCAGGGCCGCATCGTCGTTCTTGCCGGCAAATCGGTCCGGATCGCGGCGCGAGGGCGCAGGACTGCCGGACACGAACATCGCCCGGGGCAGGGACTTGCCCAGCGCCCGCTGGCGCTGCGCCATGCCGTAGGCCAGCAAGGCGCCCATGCTGTGACCGAACAGGGCATAGCGACCTTGCATCGCCGCCGCCTGCTCATCGCAAAGCTGCGCCACGAGCCGCTCGAAGTCCTCGACGAAAGGCTCGCCCAACCGACCGCCCCGCCCCGGCAACTCCACCGGCACCACGCGGATCCATTCCGGCAGCAGGCGGCGCCACCGCAGGTACATGGTGGCGCTCGCGCCTGCGCACGGCAGGGTCAGCAGATCGATGAACGGCGACCTCATGGAACCGGTCATCAGGCAGTCGCAGCAGCGGACGGGGCGGCCTTCGAGGACTGTTCGTCCATCCACTTGCGCAGCGACAGCGGGCGCATGTCCGTCCACGTCTTTTCGACGTATTCGAGAACGGTTTTCTTGTCCCCCTTGACGCCTTCGACGGCCTTCCAGCCACCGGGTACGGCCTTCCAGTGGGGCCAGATGGAGTACTGTTCTTCGTGGTTGACGAGAACGATGAAGGTTTCGTCCTCGCGGTCAAAGCAACTGGTCGACATGGGCATCCTCGTGCAGTGAAGGGAAAGCGACCTCACGCTTTGCCGGCCCGTTTGCCGACACGCTGGTCACTGCCTTCAAAGACGAGACAGCAGTCGATTTGTTTAGTCGCCAGACATCTCACAGCGGCTCATGGCGAGCCGGACGCGACGAAGCAGGCCGTCGCGAACGCGCACAGGGCATCCATTCCGCGATGTACGCGAACAGCATGACACGCAAGGATGGCGCAATGAGACACCGCCAGCGCAACCATTGCGCCGATCGGTGTTCAGGTGGTGCAGGGAGGGAGCAACGTCACTGGTCGGGCGCAATGGACCCGACGCTCGGCTTCAGAGCAGGAAAAACCCGACGGCTAGCGTTCGCCGTCGGGCTCCGTACAGCCGGGGATGTCGATATCGTTGACAGGAGGAACCAGACCCGCCATCAGCCACAAGCGACTGGCTTTGTCGTAGGCATGACGATGGGCAGGATCGGCAGCAAGCCAGTGCGCCAGTTCGGCCTCGGCCGCCGCATCAAAGCTTTGGCGCTCATGCTGACGCGTCACCCAGGACCAGGCGATGTCCCAAATCGGATCCTGCTTCGGATTCACTTCTTCGCCCATTGGCTGCCTTCTGAATACTGGGTGGCTGATGGCGCTATCGGATAGCACAAGTCATCGAATGATGACAGCTATGTGACCAAAGCGCAAAAACTCACCGGGAACCGGCGCCCATTGCCCCCGGTACCGCTTGAGACAGACCGAACCACCGTCATCCACCATCCAGCAAATCGCGGCACGACGCGATGGCCTGTGCCGCATCCCTGAGCATGAAATTCACGAGCGTGGCAGAGCATCCCAACTGCTGCGCAATGTCCCGCTGCGTCAACCCACTCAGCCGATAGAGTTCGAATGCGTGTCGCGTTCTCGGCGGCAGGGTTCCGAGAACCCTGTCAATGGCATCGAGCACTTGCCGCTCATGGAGACACCGCTCCGGAACACGACCGCCGGCGACCTGAGGTAGCTCCCCATCCGCAGTGTAGATGCGGTACGTCGACTCGACAGCCTGACGCCGGCAGTGGTCGAGCGCCAGATTGCGGACCACTTGGCAGCAGTAGCAGTAAGGCTTGTCCACATTGCGCGCGCACGCACCTTCGACAAGCTTCAAGTAGGCGTCCTGCGTCACCTCGTCGGCGACCTCAGGGGTGCCGACGATCCTCTGGGCGATACGGCGGAGTTGCGCGCGGTGCGCAACGAAGACCTCTTCAAGCGCCGCTCCCGGCGAATCCATCGACATTGCAGCGCCTCTCTATTCAGGGGAATCGTTACTTGTAGTTTATTTTCATAATTGCGAGTGATTATCATTCATGTTATTCCAGATGTCTAGTGCTTCAGGCGTAATCAGTGCCTCGCCAAAGGACTCGTCATGGAAGCTGCGCGCCGTTGGTCCAGGAAAATCGGACTGTCGCCTGCTGTGCGGCCCGACCCCGCTGAAGCAGAGACCCCCGTGCCAGTTCGCCAGCGAAGCGGCTCGTGCCGGCAGGTCGTTGCACCAAGAAAGCGGCACGCACCGGACATCTGCACCTGCATCAGCCAGTCACGCGATCCGCCAGGTCGATGCAGGGGAATGCAATCGCGGTGATGCCCGCATCGGGGTACAGATCGGTCATCAGCTCGCCCATGTCGGGGCGGGGCGGCAACAGCTCGCGAACGGCCTGCTTCTCGGTGATGCCCAGGATGAGCCCGATCTGCTCCTCATCCGCCCCGCGCGCGTCCAGGCGGAACGCCACCGTGCGTCTCAAGGTCACGGCCGACAGGCCATGCATGTTGATGCGCTTGAAGATCTTGCGATAGGTATCGAGCATCTGCCGGCACAAGTAGCGGGGCCGTCCTTCGGCGTCCAGGCGGTGCACGACGTAGGGCTGGCCAGCATCGTTCAGGAAGAGCCGGGCAGACGGGTCGAAGCCGCGGTAGGGTTCGCCGAGCTGCGGCGCCGTGCCCTGCTGGGCAAGCCGATAGTCCAGATAGGCATCGATGGCCCTGATGGCCGCCGAGCTCCGAAAGAATAGCGGACGCGGCTTTCTGTTAACCGACACTGCCGCCCGCATCTCAGCGCAAGAGCGGACCGAGCCATCCGGACTCAGGTAGTCACCGATCTCCAGGCGCGCGACCTCCAGTGGTCGCGCGCCTGTTGCCAGCACGATGTGGATGAGCGCCATGTCCCGCAAGGGCGTCGGGCTGCGCAGGCCGGCGCGGCGGATCATCGTCCATACATCCTTGTCGGACAGGACTTGCGGTTGCACCGGGGGACGCAGGTCGCCGGCCTCAAAGCGCACCAGTGCAGCTTCAACCTCTTCCTTGTGGGCGCGCAACTTGTGAACGTAGCCCGTAGCCTCCGGATTGAACCCCTCGATGCCGACCTGTCGCTGCAAGAGCTTGGCAAGGCGCTTGACACGGTGCTCGATGGCGGTGCGGGTCAGGCTGTGGGATGCGGCGACGGCGTCATAGGTCTCCCCGGCAAGAACTGCCCTCAGAACGGCAATCGATAAGCGGGTTGACTCACTGTGCATTTCAGGCGCGATGCATGCGGATTAGCCTGCTTCCGATGCTCTCGTTCAGCGCCCGAGCGAGACAGGAGAAGATCGCCCCGAAGAGGGGCGAACTCGACATCAGCTCCAACCAGGGAAGCGTGCCCGTCGACGACGAGCCTTCGCTGCCCAACCGCATCCAAACCGCATCGCCCATATGCGCTCCACCAGTTGCGCCCTCGTTCGAGTGGCCAGTCGTGGTGGGCCATAGGTATTGCCACGTGAATCAGACTTCCGAGAACGCTTCAGAGAACCATCTCGTGCCCTTCACTCGACAAGGATCACTGCCGTCCATGTCGGCCCGTCTTCCTGGCCGATCGGCCGACAGGTCGTACCACCACCCCCATCCGGCCGCCTTCCAGGGGTTTTGAGAGAAGTACCGGCGCAGCGTCGGGGACAGGCACAGCACAACGCGAGACACTGATCGGGCTCACGGGCCATCGCGGTCCAACGCATGTCCTTCGGGACATTCCGACACCGATCGGCGTCGCGGTCGATACCCGCCTTGCGACACCAACCTGCCGCACCTGCACAGGCACCGGGACAGGCGACTTCATGTCGTTCACGCCGCTCGGCGTGCAGACATTGCTCATTGCTCCCCTTCCGGGCCCCGCGCGAAAGCGCGGGTTCGCCCATGGCGCAGCACTGCATCGACCCACTTTTTCAAACCTCATCGAGGAGTTCCACTCCTCATGACGGGATGGGTGACTCCTTGTTTATTCAGGAGTCATCCAGATGGCCAAAAAAGCCACAGTTCCTTCCGCTTCCTATTGGCTCCCGGGCTTCGAGCCCGGTTTCTCCCCCGCCGCAGAGCGCTCTGCCTTAGTCGAAGAACCAGCCCGGAAGCCCGAATCTGATTCAACGCCAGCGTCCATCACGGCTGAGGCTCTTGAAGCCGTCGATGTGCCGGCACACCGTGCACAGGGATGGCGACTCTCCGCTGTCGCCCCACACACCGCTGCACGGGAACGTTTCCCGCAACTGCGCGCGCAAGACCTGGACGGCTTGCGTGGCGCCGTCGCCAAGTTCGACGCCAACGTGCTAGCGATCGAAGTTCTGGCCCGCATCACAGCAGAAGGTGGCCAAGCCGATGCTGCGGAACGGCTGGCCATGGTGCGCTACACCGGATGGGGCAGCCTCCCGGCGGCGTTCAACCTCGAAGGCAAGGAAACGGCCCGGAACGCCCGAGCCCAGCAGTTGCAGTCACTGCTGGACGAAGCCGACTATGCGTCGGCCCGAGCTTCCGTCAACAACAGCCACTACACGTCGCTGGACGTGATCGATGGCCTGTGGGCGGCAGTCCAGCGGCTGGGTTTCACCGGCGGACGTGTTCTCGAACCCGCAGCCGGCATCGGCCACTTCATCGGCGCCATGCCGGAAGGCCTGCTGGCAGCATCACAACTGACCGCCGTGGAGATCGACCGTCTGTCGGGCCGGATGCTGCAGGCACTGTACGCGCCGGCCGGCGTCACCGTGCATGTCTCGCCCTTCGAGAAGTTGTCCTTCCCGGATGACTGGTTCGATCTGGTGATCGGCAATGTCCCGTTCGGCAACTACAAGGTGTCGGACACGAGCAACCGGCCGTATGCCGGCTTCAGCATCCACAACTACTTCATCGCCCGTTCGCTGGATCTGGTTCGTCCGGGCGGCCTGGTGGTTCTGATCACCACCAGCCACACGCTGGAATCCCACAGTTCGGCCGTGCGTCGCCATCTCGCCTCGCAGGCCCACCTGCTGGGCACGATTCGCCTGCCCAAGGGGGCGTTCACCGAACTGGCAGGCACGGAAGTCCAGACCGACGTCCTGATCCTGCGCAAGCGGGAAGGTTCGGAACCGGTCGAAGGCGACTGGATCGATCGAGTCCATGCGCCAGACGGACTGATCGACGTGAACCACCGGCGCTCCTACATGCCGGTCAATGCCTGGTACGCGCGTCATCCCGAATGGGTGATCGGCCGCCTGCGCATGGAAAGCAACGGCTACGAGGAAGTGCCGACAGCGGTCTACGAGGGCGACCTCCCTGCCGCGTTGGCAGAGCGGGTCGCGATGCTGCCCGAGGGCATCTATCGCCCCGCCCCGCCCGCCACCTTGGCGGTGCATGCGCCGCTCCCCGCCGAACCTGGTGCAAGGCCAGGAACCTTCCGCATCCGAAGCGGCCGGCTGCATCGGGTGGAGGGCGGATCGCTCGTCGATGTTCACGAGCAGTTCAACGCCACCCAGCGGGCCCGGATCACCGGCATGTGCGCGATCCGGGACCATGCCCGGGCATTACTGGACGCCCAACTGGCCGAGGACGGTGACGAGAAGCTGCGCCCCTTGCGGGCCATGCTGAACGGCACCTACGACCGCTACGTGGCGAAGTACGGTTGCCTGTCGACGCGGGCCAATGCGCTCGCGTTCCGGCGCGACCCGGACTACCCGTTGCTGCTCTCCTTGGAGCACTACGACGAGGAAACCGAGACCGCCCGCAAGGCGGCCCTGTTCACCCAGCGCACGCTGCGCCGCGTCACCGCGCCGACTTCGGCCGACGAGCCGACGGCAGCGCTGGCCGCGTCGATGCAATGGCGTGGCCGGGTCGATGCAGGCTACATGGGGCAGTTGCTCTCCGCCCCGGAAGAGGCTGTCACGACGGCCCTGGCGGAAGCGGGTCATATCTTCCTCGATCCGGTCGACGAGGCCTGGAAAACAGCCGACGAATACCTGTCCGGCAACGTCAAGGTCAAGCTCGACCAGGCGAGGATGGGCGGGCCGGTCTATCGGCGTAACGCCGAGGCCCTGGAGAAGGTGCAGCCGGAAGATTTGCCGCCGGCATCCATCGAAGTCCGGTTGGGCGCAGTTTGGATCCCGGCGGCCGACGTCGAGGCCTTCATGCAGGAAGTGCTGGAGATCAAGGATTGCAAGGTCCGGTACTCCGGCGAGGCGGGCGCATGGTCGGTCGAATACTCCGAGTGGTCGGTACGGCAAAGTGTCAAGGCCACCCAGGAGTTCGGCACGTCGCGCATGCATGCGGTTGCCCTGGTGCTGTGCGCCCTCAACGTGCAGACCCCGACGGTCAAGGATCCGGCGCCCGACAAGGACACCTACGTCGTCAACTCGGACGAGACCCTGGCCGCCCGCGAGAAGCTCGGGCTGCTGAAGGATCGCTTCGCCGCCTGGGCTTTCGAAGACATGGCCCGGCGCGAGCGGCTGTGTGCGCTCTACAACCGGCTGTTCAACGCCACCCGGCCGCGGAGTTTCGACGGTTCGCACCTGGTGCTGCCGGGGTTTTCGCAGTGCTTCAAGCTGCACCCGCAGCAACCGAACGCGGTGTGGCGCATCGTGCAGTCCGGCAACACCGGGCTGTTCCACACGGTGGGCGCCGGCAAGACGGCGGTGTGCGTCATCGCCAGCATGGAGCTGCGCAGGTTGGGCTTTGCGGCCAAGCCTTGCCATGTGGTTCCGAACCACATGTTGCAGCAATACACGGCGGAGTTCGTCCGGCTCTATCCCCATGCCTCGGTACTGATGGCCAGCAAGGAGGACCTGGAGGGCGACCGCCGCAGGGAGCTCATCTCGCGCATCGCCACCGGCGATTGGGACGCCGTCGTCATCACCCACGCGAGCTTCGAGCGCATCAAGACATCCCCCGAGTTCGCCGAGGGGTTCATCAAGGAGGTCATCCATGACATAGAACTGGCCGTGCGTGCGGCCAAGAGTGAAGACCGATCCAACCGGATCGTCAAGCAACTGGAGAAGATGAAGAAGAGCTGGGCGGCACGCCTGGACAAGCTGTCGGCGCAGGGCAAGAAGGACGACCTGCTGACCTGGGAGCAACTGGGCATTGACTGGCTGTTCGTAGACGAGGCCCATTTGCATAAGAACCTGTTCCGCTTTTCCAAGATGCGGGTGGCAGGTTTGCCAATGGCAAGCTCCGAACGCGCCTTCGATCTGTACCTGAAGACGCGCTACACGATGCAGTTGCACGGCAACCGGCAGCGGGGCGTGGTATTCGCAACCGCGACGCCCGTGGCCAACACCATGGCCGAGATCCACACCATGCAGCGCTACCTGCAGCCCCACCGGCTCGCTGAGCTGGGCCTGCAGCAGTTCGACGCCTGGGCCGCCACCTTCGGGGAAGCGGTTACGGCGCTGGAGATCGCCCCGGACGGCAGCGGCTATCGGATGCACACGCGCTTTGCGCGCTTCATCAACGTGCCCGAGCTGATGTCGATTTTTGGGGAGGTGGCTGATATCCAGACCGCCGAGATGCTGAAGCTGCCGGTGCCCAAGCTGCGCGGCGGCAAGGCCCGCATCGTGGCCTGCCCGCCGAGCCCGCAGTTGAAGGCCTTCGTGCAGACCCTGGTCGAACGTGCCGCGGCGATCCGAAACGGTCATGTAAAGCCGGACGAAGACAACATGCTGGCAGTCACCAACGATGGCCGCAAGGCGGCACTGGACTTCCGGCTGATCGTGCCCTCGGCGAAGTTCGACACGGAAGGCAAGATCGCCGCGTGCGTGCGCGAGGTGCATACCATCTGGCAGCGCACGGCGGAGTTCCGCGGTACGCAACTGGTGTTCTGCGACCTGTCGTCCCCCAAAGGCGGCAAGGTGTTCAGCGTGTACGACGATCTGCGCGCAAGGCTGATCGACGCCGGCATCCCCGAGCAGGAAATCGCGTTCATCCATGACGCGGATACCGACGCCCAAAAGGCGAAGCTCTTCAAGAATGTCCGGGAAGGCCGCATCCGGGTGCTGTTGGGGTCGACCCAGAAGATGGGTATCGGCACCAACGTCCAGGACCGGCTGGTCGCTCAGCACGACTTGGATGCCCCATGGCGCCCATGCGACGTGGAACAGAGGGAAGGCCGCATCCTGCGGCAAGGCAACATGAACGAGGAGGTGGATATCTTCCGCTACGTCACCGAAGGCTCTTTCGATGCCTACAGTTGGCAGACGCTGGAGACCAAGGCACGCTTCATCGCGCAGGTCATGCGGGGCGACCGAGCACTGCGCTCGGTCGAGGACGTGGCGCTCGCCACACTGTCTTACGCTGAGGTAAAAGCCCTGGCGTCGGGCAACCCGCTCGTCATCGAGAAGGCGGGCGTGGATGCCGAGGTCGCCAAGCTCTCGACGCTGCATTGGGTGTGGCGCAACCAGCGCTATGCCAACGAGCGCGAGGTGACCGAGCTGCCGCTGTCGATCGCGGCGCTGGAGAAAAAGCTGGCGGCCCACGAGGCCGACCTGTCCCGTCTGGAGCCGCAGGAGATGGGCTCGATCTCGGTGGAGATGGGTCAGCGGCGCATCGTCGGACCGGATGCGGTCGGCGAGGCATTGCGGGCGAAGGTGCTGGCGGTGAAAGAAGAAATTGCCAGTGGTCGGAAACGCGTGGACCGCGTCGTCGGCCGCTTTGGCGGCTTCGACCTGGGCATCGTCTGTGCCAGCAGCGAGCACGTGCCGGCGTACTACCTGACGGGTCAAGCCGTGTACGAGGCGACGCCTTACCAGACGGGGCCCGCTCTCGTGGCAGGCCTGCTCGCCACGCTCGACTCCATCAAGGAACTGGCCGGCAAGGCCACGATCCTGCTGCGGACGCGGCGCAAGCGCCTTACCGACCTGGCAGTCGAGTTGGGACGGCCGTTCGAGCACGAGCTGCGCCTGAACACGCTACGAGCACGTCAGACAGAGCTGATTGAGCAACTCGACCTCACGAAGGACGAGGCCGGCAGCCACAAGGCTGATGCCGACGTTGCGCTTGCTGCCGCATGATGCGTTCGCCCCCAGTCGCAAGGCTGGGGGCATTTTTTTCGGGAGTTCTGCAAACAGCGGCCAAACTACTTGCCGCTCCGGCACGCCCGACATGATGTCGGAAGGGAGCTTTCAAGGTGTCAGATGGGCATTGACAGAGATGGTTTGTAGCCACCGCCATTCGCACCCTCGAAGTCGTACTCGTACAGCGTGGTCTTGCCCAGACCGGGTTGTCTTTGTCCCAGGAAGAACGTAAAGGCATTCGGTGCCGCAATGAAGAGATGCAGTGGCGGTCGATGTCCAATGCGCCTCTCATTGATCTGCAGCGCCAACGCTTCGGCGAGATCAAAGGCGTGCTGTCCACACACGACGGACCGCGCGCCAGCGCCACAGGTCGGGCGCGCAATCAGCAACGAACCCACCTCCGGCGACGAAACAGCAAGATGTGATTTCACGGCCTGAACCACATCATGGGTAAGACATACCGCCACAGCCATTTCCCCTCCGATCCCGTTCAGCGTCTCCAGCTCAAACGCCCATCCTGGCCACGACGGATCACGCGGCATGTCGCTGGAATGCCAAACATTGCGGTGCACAGTTCTCTGTTCGATCTCGACGCTTCGGCCAGACTTGATGTTCAGCACCGAACCAGCAGCAAAGGCCAGCGTGATGTGGGCATCAAGAATCAGACGCAGATGCTGGTTGTCTTTAGCCGCAGTCTGCAAAAAGCTCTTGAGCATCGGATAGAGCGTCGTTGCCCACGCGGCCTGGTCGCGGATGGCGCGCTCGTCGAAATGGGGAATCAAATCCAGCACGATTGCGCACCGATCCTCCAACCGATCAAAGGAGTGCTCGAAGGATTTCACGCCGAACACCATATGTGTGCGGCCATCTCCCGCCAGCAGTCCCTCCCTCTTGCAAGCTTCCCGGAACGTTTGCCGGTCGAACTCCAGCCGACCTTGAGCGAGCCACTGGAACGCCACGTCGTCATAGACGAAGCTGCTCTCGTTCACGGGTATGCGTCGCAGGCCGCGATTCTCGAACAGGAGGTCCAGGTTGTCTCGATGATCGTCAAGCGAAGTGGAGTCCGTGTCCAATGACAGCGTTCGAGCCAGAAGCATGAGTTCCTGATCATCAATTCCCAAGTGATCGCGCCAGAGTTTCCGGACCTTGCCAGCAGCAGAGCGGTCCGTTGAACCGTCGAACAGGTCCTTCAAACGTAACGTCTTCGATTTCTGATGGATGTAACTGCGCAGCGGATCGGCTTGTCCAATGCGCCAATTGGTGAGGAGCTTGAACCGGGCACCAACGCCGTCACATGCGTGAGCGACCTGCGCCGCGCGGGCGCGCTGCAACAACGAGAACTTGTTCGCGTTGATCCACTCCGGATCAATCAGGTCGGCGTAGCCGAAGTCGTTGATGGATACATGCCACTTGCACTGGATATGTTCTCTCAGAATGGGCTTGCCTTCATGATCGCCGGGGGCACGATCAGGCGCGTAAGCGACCCATACATCGTCGAAGCCCTTTGGGCCCGACTCAAAGCCCACCATTGCCACAGGACTGGCAGGGTCCAGCAGGCAGGCGGCCTTGCGCCAGAAAATTCTGGCTTGAAAGGCATCTCCGTCTCGACGGACAGCAACGGCTTGGGTCATGGTGGGTTCCTTGTAAGAATGGGCAATAGGTCGTCCTCATTGCATCCTTGGTGCAACCTACGCATCCCGAAACGGTGGCGTGGGCAAGATCGACCGCGCCAGTTCGATCGCACGGGCCGGCTTGATAGGGCCATCAGGGTAGGCGTCCAGCACGATGGCAGGCAGCAACCGTTGCGTGATGTCCGAATAGGTGAATCCATAGGCGCGCTTGGGTTGCTCCCCTGTCGCAGCCACGAGCGCCTCCAGATCGGCCTTGCCGAACCCGGCGCCTCCAAGTCGGCGAGAGAGGACATCATGTCGTTGGGCGGCATCGGGCCGCTCGAAAACCAGGATATCCGCTGCGCGCCGGCGCACCGCCGGGTCCAGTGCATTCAGCCGGTTGGTACACATCAGCACAACGGCGGGGAGGCCGCCATTCGCAAATCGATCGATGCCACGGATGAAGGCATTGACGCCTGCCCGATCTTCGTGATGCATTTGATCGGACTCGCGTGACTGGGCCAGCGCGTCGGCCTCATCAACCAGGAGGATGACACCGCCGCGTGCGGCGCCCTTGGCAGACTTGAACTTGCTGGCCTCTTTGAATGCGTGTTCGAATGCAGCCGAAACAAGCTGGGTCATCTCACCGACGCGACCCTGCCCGCGTGAAGAAAGGCTGAGCGGCAACAGCGTAATGTCGATGTCTTCCTGGCGAGCGACCTTGTCGCCGATGGTCTCTGCCAACTCCGTCTTGCCCGAGCCGACATCGCCGGAAAGAACCACCAGAGGCGGTCGACGGATCACGGCATCCAGCAGCTGCCCGCTTGCGTCGGAATGGTGTTTGTCTTGCCATTTGCGTAGCCCGGTCGGATTGATCAGCACGCCCAGCACGTTGGCCAAGCGCTTGATCTTGTCGTCCATGCCCACCAAGCGTACGAGACGCCCTTGTGCATCTGGGTCGGGCAATGTCGTCGGGTGCTCGAACAGGCCCTGAAGATTCGGTTGCGGGCTCATATCAATAGCTCCTGACGCTGGCGCGGCCGAGCGAGCGGCCGCCGGATGAATAGATCTTGTCGTCGGCGAAGTAGCCGTTGTTGACGGCAGACTCCGACCCGCTCACGCGCTGCAACGGCAACCGCCCTTTGACTGCCGCACGTTGGTCCGCTGTCAGGGCATCCCAAGCCGCGCTGTACGTCAAGTAGCTGTGGAAATGCGCTCCACTGATGTCTTTGCCTGGAGGCACACGTCCTGGATCGTCGTCTGCGCCGCTTCCTGCCAAGTCGGCTGCGGTGTACCGCAGGGTTGGCTCGATCCACATGTCGTTGCGCTGAAATCCGTAGGTGACGGTTCCGAGATATCCCTGACGCAGCAGCTCGGTTACCTCGCCCTCAAATTCTGCGATGCGTTCGTCTGTGATGTGCCCATACAAACGCTGCAAGCGCTTCAGGTCTGTCGAGACTTTCGCCGCAAGGTGCCTGGCGTGCGTCAGCGTGAAAGTCTTGGTTTCGGTCGCGGTGAAGCTGTAGCTCATGATGTTCAACCTTGGAAGGAAGGGCCAAAGACTTTCTGCCAATAGTGCAGCGTCAGCTCTTTGGTCGGCGCGGTCAGTGCGGCGTCGATTGCGTCGCCGGCATCCAGGGCTGCATCGACGATGGCGTCAGCGTTCTCGGCCGTGTAGAGCCGCGCTACGTTGTTGCTGGCGTTGATCGGATCAATGATCTGCACGGGGTCGTCGAGCTTGCCCACGCTGGAGGATTTGTAGTGATCCTCGAAGACGATGCGTTCGCGCAGGTTGGATTTCGCCACGTAGGTGAAGAACGACTGCAACGCTTCGGGATAGTCGGAGAAGTCCACGCCGTCATCGCACAGCTTGGCGAGGATCATCTCGACCATGAAGGACTTGAACCGGAAGCCGTCGCGCTCCTGCTTCATGCGCCGTGCCCAAAACTTCACGAGGCGCACCACTTGCGCGAAATGGTTCGACTGCGCCTGCTTTCGCTTTTTCGCGAACTCAAGATGCAGCGGGATGCTGGTCTCCAGAAAAGATCCATCGTCCTGGCTGATCAGGTCGCCCCGCCAATCGGGTAGTCCGGCATACAGCACGGGCACCACGTCCACATCGAGGCCTGATCCCCGGAACGACACGGTGACCGAATAGGTCTGCGGCTTGACCTGATCGGGGCTGAAGTTGGGGAAGGCATTGCGCAACCGCTCAGCCAGGTAGTCCAGCAATGCGCGGATGTCGTGAGGTGCATCGGAGCCGCTGACGTACACAGCCATGTCGATGTCGTTGAGCGATCGCAGTGCGGTGCCCTTGGCCAAGCTGCCTGACAGCTGAATCCGCTTGAGCGAGAAGTCTGGGTGCTCCGAGAGGTAGCCCTCCAATTTTTCGCGCAGCCGCCGCGCCTGGGCGCGGAACTCATCTGCCTTGTCTTTGGGTAGATTGACCTTATCTTCCGCGAACCGCACTAGGTCGCGATGGTCGATGTGGGTACGGGACATCCTGAGAGGCTCCTTATTAGGCGATCTGACTCGTATCAGCGAGTCATGATAAAAAGTTCGGAATCGTGAACATACGCCAATGCTACAGCAGTTTTCTCGGATGTCAAACAAAAAGTTCGGAATCGTGGTATTCTTCGCCCATGCATTTTGGACAGGAGACGGACCATGGCTACACGTCTCGGCGAGAAGCTGCGCGAGCTTCGTAAGGAGCGCGGGCTGACACTTGAAAAGCTGGCTGACCTTGCGGGGCTCAGCAAAAGCTACCTTTGGGAACTGGAGAACCGCGAATCCCAGCGCCCGTCGGCAGAGAAACTGACGGCACTGGCCGACGCACTAGGCGTTGCTGCCGCCTACTTCTTGGAAGAGGATGTTCGGGCGCCGGAGGAACGACATCTGGACGAAGCCTTCTTCCGCGGTTATCAGAAGCTTGAGCCGGAAGCGAAAGAGCAGCTCCGCAAAATACTGAGCACCTTCAAGAAGACCTCGCAATGACCGAGGTCTGGACCCCGCAGCGCGCCGCCAACCGGCTTGTGAAGCTGGCCGAAGTGTTCAGCGCGGCTCACGGGGTGGATCGCTTTCCTGTGGAGGTTCCGCCGCTCGCGATGGAAGCGGCCCGAATCTTCGGTTGGGCCGACCCGATCACCCAGGTCCAGGCAGCCAACATCAAAGGTTTCGACGGCGCTCTATTTCCAGGCGATGGCCGAAAGGAGTGGCTACTGCTCTACAACGAGGGGGTGTCTTCACCTGGTCGGGTACGGTTCACGCAAGCTCATGAACTTGGGCACTACATCCTGCACCGACAACTCAGAGAGTCGTTTCAGTGCAGCGACGCTGACATGCTGAACTGGTCGAAAGATGATAAAGACATCGAAGGGCAAGCCGACATGTTTGCATCGTACTTGTTGATGCCCCTCGACGACTACCGCAAACAGGTCACGGCTTCTGTCGATCTGGACTTGCTCGCGCATTGCGCCGATCGCTATGGCGTGTCGCTGACGGCGGCGATTCTGAAATGGCTGCAATACACAGATGAGAAAGCTGTGCTGGTGATGTCGAATGATGGCTTCATCAACTGGGCATGGTCCAGCGAGCCGGCGGCCAAGGCCGGCGCTTTCTTCAGGACGCGCAACAACGTCATCCCAGTGCCCGACGAAGCGCTCGCTTCTGATCCCGACATCAAACATGATCGGAGAGGCACGCCGATTCCCGCCTCCGTCTGGTTCAAGCATGCCAGCGCCGACACGCCGCTCCGGGAGATGAAGATTCATGCAGAGCAATATGGCGTTGTTCTGAGTCTGTTGCATCTGCCGCGCTCTGCAGATGTCTGGCCGCCATGGGTTGAGGAAGAGTAGCGGCGGCGTTCACCTCTTCATGAAAAAACTGCATCCGATTCCGTTGACAAAGCATGAGCCGGCTCACACCCCAAGAACGAAAAACCTCCCGGGCTGCATTCCTCTTCTTCGCCGCAGGCTGCTGCCTCGTTGTTATGCTCCTGGCGACCATCGGTCTGTACTACACGCGCCACTACTTCGTGGCCCACTTCCTCTTGGGTTTGTGCCTGCCCTTCCTCTTTTATTCGATGGGAGGCATGCCGCTGACGTTCTGGATCGGCATGCTCGTGACCGCGATCTTTCACTTCGGGTACGAGTTGTGGGAAGACCAGTTGACACGCACGGCCTACAGTCCCGACTGGGATCAGATCGCATCCGGCGGCATCGGCCTGATCGCCGCGTGGCTCGTGTACCGCATGTGGAATCGCTTCCTGGATCAGCAGCGCTTCCAAGGAAGTACGGAGCAATGACCCTCGCCTCGAGCGCTCGATCGAAAGACGTCAGGTTCGACCCAAGCTCGCATCCAGCGCGTCTGCCTGCGAGGCAAAGTCATTGGGGCGGCGCTTGCGGAAAGTCTCCAGGTTGCTCAGCTTCCAGCGCAAGGCGGGAAGTGCCGATGCGTGCTGGCATTGCAACAAGGACCAGCGCGGTTCGGCACGCGCGAGCCCGCTCAGGAACTGCTTGTGTGCCGCACTCAGCCAATAGCACAAAATCCAATCCAACCACGAAAACAGACCGAAAGCTGGAAGAGAAAGTAGCATCATGTTTTATTTTCCAACCGATATCCAATCAATTGAATCCACCCAGATAGCTCCCACCGAAGCCGCATCCGCGAGGGAGGGGCACCTGCTCCGGGAGACTGAACTCCTCCCCCTCCCTGTGCTTGGTGACTCACCCTGAACCGCCGTCCGCCCCTCCCTGTTCATGGATCCAAGCACGTATGTCCTCCACCCGCCAGGCTGTGACACGCTCCGAGATCTTGATCGGCGCCGGGAAGGTTCGTGCGGCAACGCGGCGCCAGAGGGTCGAGTGCGAGAACGGTAGAAAGGCCAGCAGGCGGGCTTCTCGCACGAAGCCGGTCTCTGGCAGGGAATGCGTGGCAGGGCTGCGGGCGCGCAATGGCGATGCAGTCCGGGGGATTGCGATTGTGGTGGGCATGTTCGGTTCCTCATGCAGGCCGAAGTTCATGACCCCTCTGTCGCGATCGGGCTAGGTCAGTTTCGAACGATCGCTAGGGAAGCGCACACGCAAGGCTTGCCATCGGCTTCCCAGGCGATGGCAAATGGATGGAGACGGATCCTCAGCGGATCAGGTGACCCCTCTGACGAACGGAAGATCGGGCAGTCAACCGCAGTGATTGCGGCTTGCCAGCAGCAAGAAAAGGCGGGTCACGTCCGCAACGCCCAGCACAGCACAGCACAGCACAAGCACCAGGATCATCAGGCCGAACGGTACCTGCAGCAGCGCTGCGAGGACACGGTTCAACATGAGCAATACGGTATCGCGCGCCCTGAACGTCGATCAAGGTTCTACAAGCCGGTACCGCAGAACTCCATCCACAAGAAACCGGAAACGCGATCAAGTGAGGTGGTCCTGCCCATCCATCAGCCCAGATCACCGGGTTCCGACGCTGGCTCATCCGCGGTTGATTCGTCGACAGCCTCTCCGGCGGGCTCCGCGGTGGTGCTGGCTGCTGCCTCCGCTCCCTCAAGCGACTCCTCTACCAAGCCTGCGCTGTGACGGCCCTCGGATCCCTCACGGGCATCACCATCGGCATCTTGGCCCCTGGCGGCGGAACCTGTGGCTGCGGCCAGGGCGTTCATCCGGCGACGCAGACCCGACGCAAGGCTCCGCGCCGAGTTGGCGACATCCCGAACCTGACGCTTCAAAGAAGCCCGCTGCTGGTCCAGAACCTGGGTATTGATCACCTCGTGGATTTCCAGGGTCTGCAGGAGCGGCATCAACTGGTCGAGTTTCGCGATCAGCTCAAGATAGCGCCTACCGGTCGACGAAATGATGCCCACCTCGATCTCCAGCGGCTGGGTGTCGTAGGTAGCGGCGCTGGTGATGCCGTTCGCCTTGAACAGAGCCTCTGCGCCGTCGATGGCCTGATTGAGGTTCGTGGCGACGCCATCGATCCTGGACTTGATGGCCTCCTCCACTTTCGCCACGTCGGCCGACTCCAATCGGGTACGGGCGATCACGGAAATGAAGTGCGCATTGAGCTGCAGGGTGCTGAAGAAGCGCACGAACAGGCGCTTGCCCTCGGCGCTCGTGAGCCGGGTCACCACCTTGATGGAGGCCGCCTCCACGCGCCGGAAGTCCGCTTTGGACTCGCGGGCCAGGATGCGCACATTGACTGCGCCCTCGTCGATCTTGACGATCTGCATATCGGATTTGCTTGCCGCCATCAGAGCTCTCCACTGTCGAACTGAGGCCGATGTTCCTCGCGCGGCAATCGGAACTCCATCCGAATATCCCGCCCAAACCGCCCGAATTTGCCATCACGAGGTGGACTTCGCATCAGGCAGGATTGACCGCTTTGGAGGCGGTCACTATTGTTTACGCATGCAGTAGCTGGCCCTGCATGCTTCTTCGGCGAGCCCTGATTTCGTGTTGGATCGCGCCCGCGATTCAATGTGCCACCCTTCCCCCTGGTGGCTGAGTTCCGCTTGAAACCTGCTTTCGAGGCTGGAGCGCGCCGCTCCTGTGCCGAAAGCTTTTTCCCAGCGGTAGCTGGCATACCGTGTGGCGGATCGTCCACCACAAGCCAGTCCTGTCACCCCCGGCCACCGCCCACGCGGCTGCCCTTTCTAACCCTGCGGGGCATACGCCCCGCTCGGACGCGTCGTGCCTCGCTTTTCATTTTGGAGGCCGCGATGCCCTATTCCAACCTTCAGCCCGTTTCTCTCCGTGCGGGCCACATGGAATTTCCGCCTCGGCGGTTTCCCCGTGTCGCGGACAGCATCCCCGACCCGCAATCGGTTCAGCATCAACTCGACGAAAGCGACGAAGCGCCGCCCGTCGAATGGACCGAAGAGGACGTGGTCCGGTTGCACTGCATGCTGCTGGACGATCTCGCCGACCTGGCCAATCCAAGTACGCCACTCGAGGAGAAGTTCGACACCTTGCGATGGGTCTTCACCGATCCGGACAAGGACGGACAACCCTTCTCCTTCGCGAGCTGCCTGCAGGTCGCAGGCTGCAGCCCGCTGTCGCCCTACCCCTACTTCGGCCGCCTGGACGTGAATGACGTCCGCGACCTGCTGCAGGGTTACGTCAGGCGCTGGCTGCGCGAGACGCTCGACCGCTATCCCTCCTGGGTACGCGAGGCGATCTCGCGCAACCCGCAATGGGCATCGGACCGGCTGAGCAAGAACCCGCAATGGATCAACGAGCAGATCAAGCGCCAGAGCGTGCTTGGCGATCTGTTCGCATGAATCGCCGATCCATGCACCCATTCACCGGGGAGCGCACGCGCTCCCTCTTCCGTTTCAAAGGAGGCGTCATGGCGACGCTCAAAGACTTCCTGATTACGCTGGCGGTCCTGGCCGCCTACGGGATCGTCGGTCGCATGGATTACGACGATGCCGTGCGGCACGAGGAGTTCATGCGCACAAGGCGCCTCGAACAAGGGGCTTCATGTGCGCCGGCCACGACTCCGAAACGTGCAGACACGACGACTGCGGCCACCCACGATCCGTTGGTGCAAGCCGAGTTCGCCCGTGACTGCCCGACATCTCCCCTTTAGGAGGCTCTCATGTATATGGACTCACTGAAGCGCTCGGAACCCCGGGCGGCGCATCTGATGCGCGTGCGCGGGCTTGCCGAGGTCGAGTTCCTCATCAAGGAAAGCGAAGTGCTCACCGGCCATGCCGGCCGCATCTTCGTGATCTCCGGCGCCGACCGACTGACCTACCGGGTGCGCTGGCATCCCATGATCATCGAGGTCGAACGCCTGGACAGCTCCGGCGCCGTCATCGACACGCAGCACCTGCCCCCTCATGACTTCTCGGCGCACAGCGTCGTCGAGGCCCTGATGGCAGGCCAGCTCTACACCGCGCCAGTGCAGACCAGGCACTGACGTTTCTTCGTTCCCCATCGCGGGCCCTCCCGCGATGGGTGCGGGCTCGCATGCACTTCACAGGAGCATGTCATGGACACCGTCCACGTCCGCATCAATGAAGAAGGCACGCTGCGCAATCAGCGCTTCGCCTTCAGCGACCGGTTCACGCTGGTCACGGAACTGCTGCAGAACGCGCGCCGCGCCGGCGCGACGTTGATCGAAGTCAGCCACGACCCTGTTTCACGCACCCTGCGGGTACGCGACAACGGGCACGGCATCGAGGACTTCGGCAAGCTGCTGGCCTTCAACGAGTCCGGCTGGGGAGAAGCGCTGCGCATCGAAGAACACCCCTTCGGTGCCGGGTTCTCCCGTTGCCTCTATGCCGCGACCCGCTGCACCGTCATCTCACGGAACAGGCAGATCGCCTTCGACACCGCCGCCGCCCTGGCACGGGCTGAAATCCCGGTGGAAGAAACCGGCCACGGACCGGAGATGGGCACCGTCATCGAACTCGAAGGCGTGGAACTCCCCGACCTCGATTCGCGGCTTGCCGCCCTATGCATGGGCTTTCCCGTGCCGGTGGAATTCAGCGGCCGGCCCGTTGACCGGCCCCGTGCCCCCTACCGCTTGAGCAGCTTCGAGACGCCGATTGGCTCTATCCACCTCGTCGGGACGCACAGCGGGCAGCACGCCCTGTCGGTCGATGTGTATCTGCAAGGCTTTCGCGTGATGTTCCTGCCGAACTACCTGTCGATCACCGAGACGCCGAACGTGGTTCATCTCGATTCCAAGGTCTTTTTCGCGCGCCTGCCCGACCGGGACACCCTGATCGACGCCGACGTGCAGGAAACGAAGATCCGGCAGCAAATCCGCCAGAGCTGGCGCGACACGCTGCTCGATCGCAAGGCGGAGATGGCTGCGGGAGAGTTCATCGAGGACTTCTTCAACGTGATGCGCTGCCACCGGCATCTGGAACTGCTCAATGACGTCGAGCTGATCCCGAGACAGGTTTGCGAGCGCATCCAGGGCTACCCTCAGCGCACGCCAACGCCGCACCTGGACTTTCTGGAGCGCCCGGTGCACGCCCTGCCCCGGCAGGACATTGAGAGCAAGCGGTTTCAACTGGTCCGACTCGATTGGCCGGACGGGCGAAACGCCGCGAAGTGGATGCTGGCACGGGCCAAGGGCTACGTTGTCATGTCCACGGACGATCTCGATGCAGGCCATTGGATCCATCCGTACGTCCACGATCTCAACACGGAAGACGTGTCGATACGAGTCACCAACGAGCATCAGCGCTCCTACCACGATGGAAGCTGGATCTCGGCGCACGTGGTTCTGTGCGATGCGGTCACCGTGTGCATGGGAGATGTGGAAGCGACCTTCTCGGAGGACGGCCTCTATCACGACGGCACGCTGTACATCCCTGCCGGAGAGCGCGGCGGTCGTGCGGTACGCCAGTGCGCGTCCTACTACGACGGCCATGACCGGTTCCACGAATCCGAGATGAACGCCGACGTCGGCGCGCTCGCAGACCTCATCCGCCGCCTGCGCATGGCGGATCCGGAGGAGGCCATGCGTTCGCTGATCAGCGACGCGCGATCCGAGCGATATCCGCTGCTGCGGGGCCTCAGCTTTCGCGTGCAGATCGGCATCGACGCGGGCAGCCACGAGATCAGCCTGATCGAGTGATGTCCGCCGTGGCTGGCTTCGTCAGCCGCGGTATTCACCCGAGCCACACCCGGCTCCATTTCAACCCGCGTCCGGCTTCCACCGGACGCGCCCCTGCCCCCTGCAAAGCATCCGAGCCTCGACCGAATCGGCAGGCCTTGCCCAGGGGGCTCATCTTGGAGGTCATCATGACCAAGGAAGCGTATCAACGTCGCATCGACGACGTGAAGGCCCGCGCCCACGGGCGTTGGCCGGAGCTCCTGCTACACCTGGGCCTCGATCCCCGGATGATCACGAAGCGCCTGAACCTGCCTTGCCCGTTCTGCGGCGGCACGGACCGCTTCCAGTTCACCGACAAGTTCGGCGAAGGAAACTACCACTGCCGCAACTGCGGCCCCGGTGGCGGCTTCCAGCTCGCGCAGCAGGTGACCGGGATGGACTTCAACAGCGTCCTGGAGGCGGCCGAGCAGTACTTCGTTTCGTACCTGCAGCCCCTGCAGGCCGCGAGCAAGGCGCCCTCGGCGGATCACATGAAGAAACTCGCCCAGCGCATTTGGAACGAGGCCCAGCCCGTCACCCACGGCGACGTGGTGGACCGCTACCTGAGGTCCCGGGGCCTGGTGCTCGATGGCTACCCGTCGGTACTGCGTTTCCATCCGAAGCTCGGGTACTACCAGAAGGACGAGGGCGGCAAGTCGCGCAAGATCGCCGAGCATCCCGCGATGCTCGCCAGCATCCAGGGGCCGGAGGGCAACATCGTGTCGCTGCATCGGACCTATCTGCCCGAGGGGCGAAAGCTCGCAGCCAACGATGCCAAGAAGGTGCTCACCTCGGGCATCACCGGCGCGGCCGTGCGGCTCTTCGAGGCCACGGACGAGCTGGCGCTTACGGAAGGCATCGAGAAGAGCATCGCGGTGCACCTGCGCACCGGCAAGCCCGCCTGGGCTGCGCTCAGTGCCGGGAACCTCGAGAAGATCTGGATTCCCGACACGGTGACCAAGGTCTCGATCTACGCCGACAACGATGCTGATGGCGATTTCGCGGGACAAGCCTTCGCTTTCGCCCTCGCACGCCGCATCAAAAGAGAGGAAAAAGGGAGTGTCCGGCGGCAGGTCCAGGTCTTCGTGCCCAAGTGGCCCGGGGTCGACTGGTCGGACATCTGGTTCCGGCGTTGGCAGGCCCAGATGCAACAAGCCGCATAGAGATCGATTGTGTTGAGAGCGGTGCAGCCTGTGGCTGCACCGCCTTTTCAGTGGCACCGGCCCACGGTGCCAGCGAAAAGGTTTTCTCCGGGAGCCTCGCTCCCTTGGTAGCTGCCATACCCGCCACGCCCCTGGGCGTCGCGAAGGCAGCCTTGAAGCCCACGCGCGAAACGTTCGCGCCGAGCCTGATTCGGCCAGTTGGCCGTCCTTCAACAACCCTGGCGGGGATGCGCATCCCCGC
>Ga0194137_10000495_pt1 | contig 26401 bp, 23 predicted proteins | sample TARM_MetaG_T3_14_FD_134025 | JGI IMG/M metagenome (GOLD analysis project Ga0194137, IMG submission 134025) | Freshwater microbial communities from Pennsylvania, USA, analyzing microbe dynamics in response to fracking - TARM_MetaG_T3_14 (version 2) | ecosystem: Environmental > Aquatic >... | reverse complement strand
TCCCTGAATCTGTCCATCCCCTTCTTGTCCTTGGCCCTGTCCTTGACCTTGTCCTTGGCCCTGTCCTTGACCCTGTCCCTGTCCTTGACCCTGTCCCTGTCCTTGACCCTGTCCCTGTCCTTGGTCTTGTCCTTGGCCCTGTCCTTGTTCTTGACCTTTATTATCTCCAAAGGGGTCATCTCCGAAGGGGTCATCTCCAAAGGGGTCATCTCCAAAGGGGTCATCTCCAAAGGGGTCATCTCCAAAGGGGTCATCCCCAGACCCTGGATTCTTTTGATTACCCTCGGCACTCCCTTCATTACCCCCGTCATTATCCCCAGGATTACCGCCAATTTGAGTCGTCTTACTCTCTTCTTCTACCTCTAAACCGTCAAATATATTCTCAGGAGTTTCAGTCTCTACCTCTATAGAACCCTCGTATAAACCTCCCTCAACCATGCTTATAACTGTACCATCATCAAAACTTCCTGCCTTTTTAGGTGCAGCTCCTGTCTCATACTCTAGCATCTTATTAATGTATAGGTCAGTAGCAATGTTCCATTGTTGTGGATTTCTGTTTCCACGTCTAATATGATGCCCCATTATTATATGCATTACCTCATGCATCAATACATATAGTATCTCCCCTATCGAGAGCTTCAACACAAAATCAGGTGAGAAATATAGGGTGTCTGGCGAAACAGCCATTGTTGGAATCTCATCAGATTCTACCTTCTTTAAATTCGCCATAACAGCATAGTAGAATGGCTTATTATTTCTCAATAACAATGTCGCTTTAGCCAACTTCTGCTCTACAGTCATTCCAGTTTTTGGATCTATTTCTTTATACTTACTAACTATAGCATCTCTACCATTTATTACTGTTACACCAGTATCTGTGAATGACCTTATTAAATCTTCTTTTGCTTTAGCTCTAGACGCCGCCTCTTCCTCACTAACTTCCTTATTCTCTTCCCCTAATAAATCGCTTATTAAAGTAGCTCCAACTTGATTTACCTTAGCCTCTTCAACCTTCTCTACCTTTGGTTTCTCTACCTTTGGTTTCTCTACCTTTGGCTTCTCTACCTTTGGCTTCTCTACCTTTGGCTTCTCTACCTTTGGCTTCTCTACCTTTGGCTTCTCTACCTTTGGTTTCTCTACATCATACGTACCTCCAATAGCAGATATGTATGAATTCCCATCTTCCCTGACCACAATCTTACCATTCACTATTCCAACTTTACTTCCTAATGTCTTTATCTCATCATACTTAAGATTTCTCCTATTGCCAGCCCAATCAGCTGCCGCATATCCTAGACCCTCGTATTCTTGAAGTATGATTAACCCACCATTTCCATACAACTTCCCATTTAAAATACTTGGGTACCTAGTTAATGCACCATTACTTCCCTTGAGTTCTCCTCCTTTAATTTCCAATCCCTCTATGCTTAGCATACCATTTTCTATGACATAATAGGCTTGCTTATAGTCTACATCCTTAATATCCCCAGTGTCCTTGTCCATTATCCTGAATCCCACTAAACTCTTCCTGTCAGCCCCATAATGCACAGCTATAAGAATTACTTTCACCCTACTCATCTCCTTACTCATTTTATTATTTACTCTAACTTGATTTTAAGGCTTATTTAGAAGTAAAAAGGGGGAGTCTATTAGACTCCCCCTATATTCTCCCTACCCCATAATCTTATCGTAGGTTCTCTTAATATAATTATACTGCCTCTCAGAAACAGTTTTCCTTGTCTTTATACTCTCCATTACACCACGTAACTTCGCCAACTCAGCCTCACTATCTTCAACCTTCTCTTCATCAAGAGCTTTACTCAACTCTTCCATCATATTCTCTATCTCAGGATGCTCAGCTATAGAGTTATCCCACACTCTAACACCCTCACCACTACCAAACTTCTCTTCGAACTTTTCTAACTCCATCTCTAAAGACCTTCTCTGCTTAGCTGTCAAATCTTCATACTTTAATTTTTTTTCAATGAAAGCCTTCGGTATTCCTATATACTTACTTCCAGTACCCTCAGGATACTTATTAACATAATACTCAAATTTCTCTAAAGGATTTAATTTCTCTAGGTCAGTAACTTCAACCACTTCTTCCTCATTATTCTTTAGAGCTGCTTTCTCCATCTGCCTAAATTCACCTAATGCCCACTGTATTTTTCTCTTTAGTTCAACGCTCAATCTGTCATAATAAGTATCATTAAATGTACTTAATACGTCTTTAACTCTCCTATATTTATCCAAGCTAGCCTCTTCATCATATTTTTCCATAAACTGCCTTAACTTATACATAGGAGTATCCTTAGCGAGCTCTAGTTCTACCGCCATTTTCCTGTCTAATTCAACCTGAATCTCTTTGAATTTATCCATTATCTCTGAATAAGCTTCAGGAACTTTACCAATATTATCTGTGTAGTCTTTCACTACATCCTTAGCTCTCTTTTTATTTCTTCCCCCATACCTGCTGGCCAGCTCAGATGAATAGTCCTTTATAGAAGCCGTTCCACCATTACACACCTCAGTGGCATTAAGAAAGTTCCCTAATATCACTCTTTTACTTACATCTTTTTCAGAAGCGGTCAACCTATCTATTACCAACTTTATACTCTCTGTATTCCCTCTATAGTCTAGCTCTTTAATTCCATTTTCGATGGCAGTCCATAAAGTCTTATAGATGTCATATAATTTAAGTACATCTTCAAAACCTTCTACACTATCTTCCCCAAGGACTGTCTCTACCCTTCTATCTATATACCTACGCTGTAACCTAGTATCCTTGTTGTATCCCGCTACATCTTTTCTGCTCTTTAATCTTCTGCTAATAGTATCCTCTATGCTTTTTAAATTATCAGTAGCATTATGTTGATAATACCCTTCAATGGCATAATTGGTCATGAACTTATAGTATACTCCCAGTGAACCTTTAAACCCATACCCATACCTTCCACTAGGCATATTTTTAACTTCTTCAAAAACCTTCTCATACTTCTTATCCAAAATTAAATCCCATCTAGCGCCCAATTCCCTGAAACTCTTAGCCATTTCTAATACTAATGACTTAGGCATAGGCAATCCCACTCTGAGGTAGTCTACTGCGAACCTTCCTACATCTCCGAACACTTCTCTCAATACAGAAGCCTTCACCGCTCTTTTCACCATATTCGCCAATGTAGTATTCCTAGCTAAACCTTCCTCTATCTTACCATTCTCTATCATCCTAACAAGCTCCGTAAGCTCATCAGTCATATTATTTTTAGCGGCCACAAGCTTTTCCATGTCTTCTTTGCTTATATCAAAGAAATCCCCAGCACAGTCCTTACCAAATACTATCCAAGTCTCTGTATTTTTAGGACTGCTCAAAGGCGCTGCATAGTAAGCATATCTAATCTGATGCCCAAGAGTACAATGCCCTCCACAACCTTGAGTAATTATCAAATCCTCAATTCCAGCAAATGCCCACTCTTCTTCTCCCCTAAGCTCAGTCAAACTCTCCAATTTTCCAGGAGCTAAATTTAATTTTATGGACTTGGCTAAATCTCTATACTGCCCCACAGTATACCAAATATAAAAATTCTTCACTGCATTTCTTTGACTCTCTGTTAATACTCCTAAACTATCCTTCTGGTCTAATAGCAACTCTGCCTCTACTTCACTATTCTCTGTTAACCTATCGTTCCTACCCCTAACTAATTTAACTTTCTCTTGCTCTTTTACCTCTTTTACTCTGGGCACATCCACTACTTCATACCCTCCAGTAATAGAACTTATAAACTCTACATTATCCCTACTTACCAACTTCCCATTAGCTATGTCGTACTTCTTTGCATACTCCACTACTTCTTGAGTAGGAAATTTCTTTATAACACCCTTATAATCACACACAGTATATCCTACATTTCCTATTTGGTTGAGTATTATCATTGAAGGCTTGTTCTTCAGTTTTCCATTCAATCCTATTCTTGGATATCTCTCCAATGAACCATTAGTCCCAACTACTTTCCCATTCTCTACCTTGACATTTTGAATCTTTGCCGCACCACTACTCAATGCGTGTATGATACTAACCTCAGGGTAGTTCTTAACATCCTTTGGGTTATTCTCATCTATTAATCTGTACATTAAACCATTCACAGTCTCTACTAACGCAATTAAGTAAATCCTCATAACTTTACCCATTATCTTCCCCTCCTTACTAATCTTACTCCCCTTGGCAATACTACTAATGGGTTATCTATCCCATTTGGTCCACACTCCACTACCTTTAAAGCTCTACAGTTGAAGAAAACTCCCGACTCTATACTTCTAAGACTATTTGGAAAAACTACCCTTTTAAGCTTTACACAACTCTTGAAAGTACCCTTCTTTAACTCCCTTAAACCCTCTGGTAATTCTACTTCCTCTAACTCTCTACAGTTCTCAAATACACCAGACTCTATAACTTCTACTGTAGCTGGTATGCTAATTCTCTTAAGCTTGTTGCAACCTTTGAATACCCCACTACCTAACCTAATTACTCCAGATGGAATATCTAGCTCCTCTATATCCCTACTCTTTATAACCAAACCAAAATCTTCAGTAATTCCATAATCCCTTACCCCTAATACTAAAGACTTGCTTCGAATTAAATCAGCTCGCTCTCTATCTCTCAATACATTGTCTTTCCCATACTCCCCACGTATACTACTAATAAACTTCTTTCCTTCTTTCTCTACAACCTTACCATTAGCAATTCCCTCACTCTCGGAATACCTAATAGCCATATCCTCCTCAATATCAACAACTTCCCCTAGATAATTCGCTACCCTATACTTATTCCCACTTACCTCCAGCAACACTATTAATGGAGATTTACCCTGCAGCTCTCCATTAACTAGCACTGGATATCTACTAAGCTCTCCATTACTCCCTACTATTTTTCCATCTTTTTCCTCTATATTCTTAAATGTCGCTTTTCCATTAATCAAAGCACTTCTTAGCTTCTCATATCCTACATTACTTACCTCTGAAGTCTCAGTATTCAAAATCCTGTATCCCACTACTTCCCCATTATTCATGTGTATACCTATTACTATAAACTCCACTATCTTTCCCTCCTTTAATTATTTTTCTAATATTATACACTATTGCTTTTAATGCTTGCTTTAAAGCACATACATGAACTCTCAACTCAAAAAAAGAACCCGCACCAATTGTACGAGTTCTTCTCCATTTTATCCTTCTAATACCTCTGCTAACTCTCTTTCTATGAACTGCTTGTATACTATAATATACTTGTATACTTGAAAAGCTAAAGCTACTCCTCCACTCTTCTCTATCCCTAATCTTCGAGCTATAAAAGGAACTTGCCCAGATTCTATATCCTTATAAGCACCTTCTAAACTGCTATAACCACTAAATATAGGCTCTACAGCCCCTTTTAATTCTGGTATACCTAATAACTCTATAAGCTGCCATAATTCTAACCCTTGTTTACCTCTCAAATCTCCAAACGCTCTCATACTGCATTCTAGGTTTTTACAGTATACTCTACTCAGCCCATTACTTATGTATAAAGGCTCCCCGCACCCACAGACTTCCTCTAGGTCCCTCGCTACCTCTTTACTGAATAACCCTTTCTCTATTCCCTCCGTAACTCTCATTCCCATACCATCACCTATACTCAAAATCGTCTATAAAATCATCCTCATAATCATACTCATTATCGCTTTCTTCCTTCTCTACTCTATCTGTATGTTCCACTTTTGGCACATGTACCATCTCTTCAGTCTCTTCTCTTCTTTCTGTATGCGCCTTCCTAACAATCTTTATAGCTTCTGCCTCTCCCTCAGCTTTAATAATAGTCGCTGCTTTTTCAGCCTCTGCCTTTGCTATCTCAGCTCTCATTATAAGCTCCTCTTTAGCCTTCTCCTCTAAAGTCACCTTAATCTGTGTAGGTAAATCTATATCCTTGATGTCTATCCTAGTAAACAATATTCCCCATTCCGCAGAGGAATCTCTCAAAGACTCCAATAACCTTTTCTTTATTACTTCCCTGGAAGCCACAGTCTCTTCTACCGTCATTGAGTTAATTGTATCTCTTAGAACAGACTCTAGCATCTCCTCTAAAAATTCAGAGGAATCATCTATTTTATAGGCATATAAGTGTGGTGTTACTACTTTAAAATAAGCTAACATCTCTGGTTTTACAGGTACTTTATCTTTTGTAATAGTAGTTTTTACTGGGAACTTTACCACGGTCTCTTTCAAAGATATTTTATCATCCACACGCTCCAATAAAGGAATTTTAAAACCAATGCCAGACCCTAAATCCCTCTTGTATCTACCAAACCTTGCTATAACAGCTACACTTCCCTCAGGAACTATCACCACAGTTTTTAATATGAGTATTAATAAAAAGATTGCAGAAGGTACCCCATAGAGTACCATCTTATTTTCTAATAACGCTTCCATTCCCTATCCCTCACTCTTCATTGTTGAAAATCCAACTACTCTGCAACCCTAAGCTCTTTCTTGTATCTTTCCAGGCTTATTTCTACCTATACTTCCAGTTGGATGCTCTTTCTTATATTGTTCTCTCTTAATTCCTCGCGCAGCTAAAGCATCTCTAATTACCTGCCCAAGCCTCACTACCCTCTTAAATCTCATTTGCTCATCTCTATAAATTATTCTCTCATCTTCACTAAGCTTCTCTAACTCTTCTTTTGTTTTCTCTGCTGGTATATATAAATCTCCAGACGCATATAAGTGCACCAGTCTATGGTCTGTAAGACATAAGGTCACTCCATTTTCAGGTGTATCCTCTCCTCCTAGATACACAGGTAAAATATGGTGGAAATCTAACACGTCTACAAAGGTCTCTCCACCCCTCTTACAACAGGCACATGTATAGTTATCTCTAGCCATTACTGACTTTCTTATTACTGGGTCAATGTACTCTCTATCCCCAGCCTTCTGCTTGTGTGGCTCAAAACCAGCGGTGTTTTTACCCTCTGTCACCATCTCTCCCAGTGAAGCTTCTTCCAGTCCCTCATCTAAGCTTCTAGGGTCTACTACTAATTCTCTGATCTCTTCATCAGTCAAACTGACCCCTTCATCTGCTTCTTCTCCTGACCCAGCTATATCATCCGCTCCTGAACGCTTCTCATTCTCATAAACCTTCTCAGCTCTTCTAATATCTTTCTCATCTTGAGACTCCTTCTTTCTTCGCTGCTCTAATTTCCTAAAAGCCATCTCAATGGTGAACTGCCCACTGTATAACTTCTCCAAAATCTCCTCATCCCCATCGTCTAATAGGTCTTTTAACTTTGTATAATCCCCACTGTTCATCTGCAATAAATACTCTATCATAGACCCACTCATAATTCCTTTTTGAGTCTCTAAATACTCTATGTACTTCTTAATCTCTTCTATGGAATAGTATTTATTATGGTTGTACAAAGCCTCTAGTATGGGAATTTCTGGAGTACTTACTTTTGTATTTATTACACAAGGTATATTTCTTATCCCACTCTTAGCGCAAGCCATTAATCTCCTATACCCATCCAATAACACGAAGTTACCCTCAGTAGCAGTAGGAGCCACAATCACTGGACTTAAAAGCCCAGTACTCTTTATACTCTTAATAAGATCATCCACCACATTAGTTAATCTTATTCTTTTTGGTACTGCAATATCCATGATGTCTACATACTGAAATTCAAAGTTTTCTGATGTTCCATCATTGTCCATGACTACAATTTCTCCAGTCTCACTGATGAAACCAGAATCCTCTGGAATTACCTCAACATCTTCCCTCTCCACACCATCAAAATCTGCCCCTAAGTTTATACTTTCCATTTCTGAACCTCCTATGTTATAACATCTCTCTTACTAGCTCTAAATTTGCTTTATTATATATTCATATTAAACCGCAAGCTCCTTAAAAGGCTTAAAAAGAGAGAGAGCCTAAACTCTCTCTTCTACCCTACTATGATATTCCCGCTAGAATCAGCTACTCTTACTCCATTCTTCATATCATACCTGAAATACACAGTATTCCCAACAGTATACCCATACTTCTCCATAACCCGTACACTTCCCAACTCTAACCTCTCTACACACTTACCCTCATAAATTTCTACTGGCTTTATCTTCGCCTCTAGTACTTTGAATAAACCCCTCTCTTTAAAATTTACCTTCTCTATAACACTACTTCTAAGGGAATCTTCCCAATACTTCCCTTTTCTTATATTCAGCTTGTATCCCTCATTTAATTTATTGGCAGTTATCTCATATCCATCTGCTCTATATCCCAACCCTTTATCGGCCATACCCTCAAAAAATACCTGAAATTTATCAATTACTCCAAGGCTAAATCCATTAATAACTGCTGTGTGAGGAACATTAAACCCACAACCATATAGAAATTTTAACCCAGACTGCTTGTCTTCAAATTCAACACCCGAGATGTCTGTGGCATATACACTTAAGCTGTCTGTCTTCCCATCCAGGAGGTCTTGAATAGTCGCCCTAACAATATCTCCACTCGCGGTGTAATTCCCCACTACCCCTGTAATTTCTGTATATTCCTCATCACTTAACTCCACTATTTCCTTCGGTAAAATACTCCTCAATGTAGAAGTTGCTTCTCTAACTCCTATACTAACCGTCTCTAACTCCCCAAATCTATAAATACACTTGATTTCAGCCCCTATCGGCTTCATTCTAGCTAATACCTCAACATTCCTACCATATCCCTCTAGAAACTCCTGTGGTGAGCTGTACAGAGTCTTTATTGGAATCTCCACACTATCCAACTCCCCAATTCTAGAACCCCTGAATTTCTTCAAAATAGCTACATATTCCCAATATAACCTCGGCTCCATTAACCTTACTCCAAAATCATACCCATTCTTCACTTCTAATAGCATACCCTCTAAAAACGCTATATCAGCTCCGACACCACTATCCCATAGCTTAGCCATATCCTCAGTTGTTACCACTACCCAGTCACCTGCCTAAGTATACTTACCTTCCCTTTCCTACCAATTTCCCTATACCCAAAAGGAATAGCTTCCTTACCATTTCTCTCTAGGTGTATGAAATACTTGCTGCTGGCCATCTTAACCATATGAGTCTCCACCAAATCCACAGCATCTTCCATGTTTTCCTGAACCTCTTGCTCAGTCCAACTATAATCACGAACCAACCTCATTCGTAACCAGATAGCTCTCACACTCTTCCTCTTCTCATTAGTTAACCTTAAAGGAGCTATATCACTAGAAACCATCCACCTCTCGAAACTGTCCTCATCTATATGAGCTTGCCTACTACCTGTATCATTGACCTCCACTCCATGCAATATGGCAGTCCTCTCCCTCTCACGCTTTACAATCTCATCTTCCTTACACCCTAAACACTTCCCTGCTATGGTTCCCCCTAACACTTCTTCCCCACACACTACACATAGGTTGTTTGCATCCCTATCCTTGCATGTATCACATACCCTGTACTCTACACCCCAATTCTTTGCCACGTTTAATTCTACACTTTCTTTACTACACCATTCACACTGCATATCCTCAATCCTCCCTCAAAATTTTTCTGTTCTTTCTCCATACAATAGCATAAATATAAGGAAACTGAGCAGCTAACTGCCCTATCCTGTGCTTTAATATTACATTTCCATGATGATCTTTTCTGAACTTTAAAATGAGAATCTTATCCTCATCCTCCATATGCTTATATACCGCATTGTCAAATAAAATGGTATTTGGTATATCTACCAACTTTACCCCATTCTCTAATACCTTCTGAGGAGCTTTCACTACCTCATTAAACTCTTCAAGCATAGCATCATCATAATCTGCTCCTATAAACTCTACATTGTACTTGAATGGAGTTACCTTCTTCTTACTCTCCAACTTCCCCTCAGTTTGTAGTTTTATCATCAGTAGAGCTGAATATCCCATAGCTATAGCATCTATTTCATCTTGAGTTATTGTGCTCAGGTATGGTAAATATCCCTCAAGCTTCTTTCTTACTTCTGCTTTCTGATTCACCGTTCCTTGGGGCACTTTTACTGGGTCTAAGAAAATCTTCTTCCATTTCATATTAGAAATTTCAGTATGCCCTAAATAATTAAGGTTAGGCTCCTGCTCTACTATGAGTTCCTCTACAAAGGTTCTTAACATAAATAAGTTCTTAGCCGCTTCCGCATATCCGAGAAATGGCTCCTCATAATACACGTGCTCTATTACTCTATTCTTCACCAGCAGCCCTTCTACCATTTTCTTGAGCCTTACCTTATATTGAACAGGTGTCTCATTGGGTTCTCTCTTTACGGAGATACTATAATAGAAACCACCGTCTCTTTTCCTCAAAATAGCTATACCAGTATTAGTCGTACTTCCATCAATAGCCATAACGCAAGACTCAGGAAGTACCACTGTATCAATTCCCACATCCGCCATTACTACCTCTTTATTGGCATTATAGGTCGGTCTTCTCACCCTCAAAATCATAACACACCCACTCCCTAAACTCTTTCAATACTCAATACAAATCTACACCCAGTGTTCTTTGGTAATACCTCTACTGGCTCCACAGTCGCTATCCTTATTCCCTTTGGAATAAGATGCTCTACATTTACTCTTTCAAGGTCTATATGTCTTAACCCGAAACTTTGATACTTTATTCCCAGTGGTTTACCATTTATGTCTAGAGCAGTTACTAATATTCTAGGAGTACTATTCCTAGAAAATAAAGCTACACTCACTCTATCCTTACCACTCTTAAACTCCCCTAGAAGTAATCTTGCCAATCTCTTACCATCTGCATCTCTTCTATCTTGAATAGCATTCCCCACATAATCCTTAGCTACTCCAGTACAATCTTTAACAATATCAGCAGCTACTTTCTTAACGAGCCACTCTGCCATATCAAAGATGTACCCATTGTTTACCTCATAAATAGTGAATATCTCGGCATCTTTATACCCACTGTCCGTCAATTCCTTTCTTATCCTCTTACATCTCTCTAACAGGAGCTTGCCACTATCATCTTTCTGTACCATAGTATAAGTCACCCCGTCAGTAATTTTACCACCTAATTCACTAACCAGAAACTCTGCTAATTTTGATAACGTATCTGTAGTTAACCTAGCCACAACTCTACACATCCTTCTCATTTTTTTATTCTTATTATTAAATTGCTTATACAGCTATAATCTACGCTGTAAATACTTCACAATGAAAAATTCCCACTAGCCTATTGACTGTGGGAACTTCTTACATATTCACTACCTAAACTCTACAATGCATTAACTACATCACTGCACTGCTCCACATAAATCTCAAATTCCCACTGTCACACACCTTCAAATATCCCAAACTTTCCATGATCTCATCTTCTGTGTTACCATGTTCTCCAAGTCCAGCATCTAAAAGCCTCTGCTTCTGAGTCTGATATCTCGAAAGTATTTTCACTTCTTTATCACTATACTTCAGCCACTTATAATTCGGTTCGGTAATATCCTTTGCTGTGGCTTTAAATCCTAGCTTCTTGTAAACTAACCCATTAAACTTAGCTATATCACAATAAGATAGCACTTCTTTGGCTTCCGAAGTCCCTATAAATTTTTTAAAGAGCTTCTCAGCACCCCCTGTTATAGCTACCCCATCCTTATTGCAATATCGAATCAACTCCCACTCCACAGTTCCTCTAAACCTAGGCTTTCCAAAGGTCATTAACGCTACTAACTCGTCACTATAATAAAGCCCATAAGCTATTTTGGAATTGCTATATCCTTGAAGATGGTAACGATCTAAGAAGTTTCTCTCTTCTCCTATCCCAACTTCCCTTACCTCACACTTTCTAGCCTGTATTCTTACCATATTCTTAGGTTCTATTTTAGCTCTCAATAGCTCTTCAATTTTTCTTCTTGTGTCTTTATTGATCCATTCATGCTCGAATATGTGTATGAGCTGTATTCCTTTTTTAGCGGCCTCTATAGTCTTCTGCTGATGGTATAGTTTACCTACCCTATCCTCTGTATGCCAATAATCTCCATTGAACTCAATGGCAAGTCTCTTACTAGGTACATATATATCCAATTCTTTTCCATTCCCAAGTATTCCTCTATTCCTGTTCTTTATAACTATCTCAGGGTCCAACCCCTTAATAAACTGGTATATATCCTTCTCAAATCTGCTGGCAAATTTATTATTCAGCAAATCCCTTATCCCATATTTATTCACTAGCTGGTTCACGTAGTAATAGGTGATCCCCAATACTTCAGCGATGTCATTGCTAAAAGGAGCTTCCCCAGTTTCCTCAGTATACTTTTGAATCACTTCCCTCAAATACTCTTCCGTATACTCAGTGAATTGCTTACAACCACATGATATTGTACTTCCGTTACCTAAACTTCCCCTGGCAATCTCCTTCACGGTTCCACAGGAGCATTTGCACTCGTATCTCCCATTGGTAGTATACCTCAATACTGTCAACTCTCCATACTTCATTCCTGTTCGGTCTATATAAGGAGTTTTTCTGTCATGACCACAATTTTTGGAGTTCCCTCTCTTTAAGTCATAGGCAGCCACATACCCAGTCTTCCCACAGGAACATCTGCACTCCCAAACAGCCTTTTCCTTAACATATCTATGAGCTGTCCAATCTCCAAATCTTTGCCCAGTGAGGTCTTCCAAAAGCTTTGACTCTATGGAACAACCACAGGACAAACTTCCGCCCTTCCTCAATGAATAACTATGTATGTTAGATACAGTACCACAGGAACATTGACACTTCCACATATGGTCTCCCACATACTCCAGTACCCTCCACTCTCCGAATACTTTACCCTTTAGATCTATAAACCTATTCTCATAGCTATGCCCGCATGAAGTGGTTCTTCCTGTAGTGAGTCCATAACTCTTAGCGATGACCTCTTCCCCACAGGTGCATACACATCTCCACTGGCTTCCGCCTATATACTCTAAAGCTTTAAGCTCTCCAAAGACCTTCCCAGCCAAATCTTGCACTCCTCTATCTCTATCATGCCCGCAAGACTTATGTTTTCCGGCCTTTAAATCATAACCAGTCACTAATCCTTCTTTTCCACAGGAACACTGGCAAACCCACCTAGTCTTTCCAGCCTTAGTGGACTCTCCTTTTCTTAGAACAGTCCACTCATAGAACTTCTGCCCAGTTAAATCTATCAACTTACTCACTCTATACACCTACCCTTATCCGTTATTCAAACTTGGGTCACTATAGAAATGACAACACTGCAAGTCACAACGAACTCTAAAGTCATCAAAATTTCCACTATGTCTGGAAGCAACACTATAAATCCTCATAATATTAGCGGCTCTTTCTTCCTTGGAACTAAAAAGGCCGATAACTTCATCCGGCGATCTTATCGTCTCTGAACTCTCACCTCCGGAAGTAACGTCTAAAGTCTCTTCTGGATTGCTTCTAACATGGTCTACTACTGATTGCTTCAACTGTGCAGGCACTATGGCTAAAGCAGACTTCTTCATTCTGTTAGCTATATAGTTCTTCAACATCATGTACCCCTCAGATATTCTCTCGGCCTTGGGCTTATTCTTTCTGGACATGATGTTAACTAAACTATCTATGACGATTATATCAAAGGGATTCTCATTATTATAATGAGCTTCCAATACATCTATGAAATCCTCGCAATAAGCTACCCCTTCAATGAAGGATAACCTACCTATAGTAGGGCTTGTAGCTAATGCAATCTTAGCCGCACTTATATACTTCTTCCTTTTTGGATCCTCATACTTCCTCTGCAAAATGTGCTTACTATTCAATGATACTCCCGAACTTCTCTTAATATAAGAAGCCAACTGCATAGAAATCCACTCATCAGATGTACCCTCTAAGGGCCAAACTGCTACATTCAGTCCCAGACTCAACGCTCTTTGTACAATGAAGTTACTAAACCTAGTCTTCCCTCCCTTTGGAGGTCCAAGTATTCCTAACATATTTGAACGACGAAGCTCTCCAACCACTTCATCAATCTCTTGAATACCAAAAGTAAATAGAGTCTTATCATCTGGGGTATTTTCAGCCTCGAAATCCTTCTCCAACCACCCAGCATCCACAACTAAAGCACGCATTCGACTTTCTTCACTGAGCTCCTTTAATATTTTAGCTCTCTCGTTATAATAATTCTCCGCCTCTGTAGTTCCCTTAATTAATCTAGCTCTTCCACCTGGCTGCTTATACTCAAATCCAGTGTCAGACATAATCATAGCCATGTTATTAGCAGTTTCCCTCATGAAATTTGTTTTATACCAAGCTACGTATATGTTCATGGACGATATAAACTCTTCTTCTGTAGTCTTCTCATTAGATAATTCTATGAGTAACTCTTCAAGATTCTTCTTGAATGCCTCAACCTTCTCATCTTCTGTAGTCTGCCTACCATCCGTAATCATATTGTACTGACTTAAATCTACATACGGACTTTTTAGGATTAAATCTCTATTGTTATCTATAATTTCATTTAGCTGCTCAACACTAAAAACTTTAGTATTTAAATCAGCTACAATGCTATAAAATATAGCATACTCATTCTGGAATATATTACTAGGAAACTCGGCTAAAAACCTAGCCATACATATCCTCTGTACCATCAATTTCTCTTTGGCTACAGGGTTCCCTCTTTTCAACCCACCTACTAGTATAGCAGTGAAAATATTCCTTAAACTCTCCTCTATTCCCAATGGAATCTGAAACATACCTCTACCTCCGCTTAAAAGTTGAGCTGTCTTTTCAGACAGCTCTTTTTGTTTTCTACCACAGCTTATCTTCTCCAATAAGCACTGTGTAGTCTTTATTATACTTTTGAATATTGATAAGCTCAGCATTAGGCACATTTCTCATTGGCTGTAACCCAAATATTGAATCCTCATTACCTATCCTAGCAGCCTTGAATGCAGCTCTTCCTCCAGTGGAGTTACTTAGATTAACATATGAAGCCTTTCTCTTTGTAGTAATTAAGAAGAACTCATCACTGTCTGTGATCCAATACTTCCCTCGCTCTACACCCTCGAAGAGATTCTTATAGACACTTCTCTTTCCTGAAACTCTGTCAAAATAAACCATATACCCTCTTCCATTTGGATACACAATGTTAAAATGCCCAGTATAATCTCCAGCAGCTTCTACATAGGCTACATTTCCTTCACCTACTAAACTAGCTAACCTATCTTTTAAACCCTCTCTAGTAGCATCTATACTATCTACAAGTACCTTATGACACTCACCACCTAAGGTGAATACCAACATATACTCATCGTTCTTTACTTCCCACTCTCTAATAACTTCTTCACCAGCTGGTAATGTGAAGTTCTGAACCATTCTGCTTGTAGCCAATCTCTTCATGTACCCACTCTTAGTAAGTAGTACTTTTACAGGCGAATCATCAATTACAATCTCTTCCTTAGCATAGGTCACTACAATTTTTTCTCCACGAATACTTCTTCTCTCACTTGGATACTTCTGAATAATTCTCTTAAGATCATTAATAATTAATTCTCTCCTGGCTTCCTCACTACTCACAATAGTACTATTCATATCCATAGAAGCCCTTACTTTCTCTAATTCCCTCATTTTCTTTGTGAGATTATCCAAAGTAAACATTCTTATCTTAGTCTCGAATATATACTCTACTTGAGCATCATTCAGCTCCCACCTCTTTTGAATCTCTACCTTAGCATCTTCTTCCGTCATAGAAGTAATTATTTTTGCAACTTCCCTGATGTCTACACCAATTTTTTCCCATGCTTTCAGTAACTCTTCCTGACCTTTATCCTTGTTCAATCTAAACTCATGAACTCTCTTAACTGTTGCCAATCTGAACTCAATCCATCTCTCCAATAACTCCAGTATTCCAATCTCTTCCGCTCTATTATTGAGAAGAACTCTAGTATTGAAACCCGTAGAAGCTTGTAGGGGCGTATATCTATATAGCTTCGCTAACACATCTTGGCTGTTAGACCCTCTCTTTAATTCCACAACAACCTTGAACCCATTGAGGTCTATTTCATCACTCACATCTGATACTTCTCTTAACTCACCAGTTTTAGCATTCTCTGTAATAGCCTCCATAATAGCTTCTGCATTGGTTCTATAAGGAATTTCTGTAATAACAATCCTATCCTTATAAGTTGTCACCGTACCCGTAATCACAAAGGACCCCCGACCAGTTTTTGACAAGCTCTCTAAATCTTCATCAGATGCATGTATAGTTCCCCCAGTCGAGAAGTCTGGCGTACCTAATACCTCCATAAGCCCCTTATGATCTTTGATTTTACCTGTCAAAATACCTACAGTAGCCTCACAAACAGCCTTTAAATTAAATGAAGGTATATTACTACTGGTACTTACCGCAATACCACTACTGGTATTTACAAGCACACTAGGAAATTTAACTGGTAACAATACAGGCTCCGTAGTGGTATCATCAAAATTGTTAATGAAATCTACAGCATCTTCATCTATCCCATCAAACAGCTCAGCTGCTATAGCCGAAAGCTTAGCTTCTGTGTATCTAGGAGCTGCAAAGGCTAAATCCTTAGAATACACTTTACCAAAGTTTCCTTTACTCTCTACATAGGGAGCATTTAAACTCTCATTACCTGTGGCCATTCTTACCATAGTCTCATAAATAGCCATATCCCCGTGGGGATGGATTTTCATAACCTCCCCTACAATATTAGAAGATTTTCTCTTGTCGCTATTCAGAAGCCCCATTTTATACATTGTGTACAAAATTCTACGCTGAGCTGGCTTAAGACCGTCGATGCTAGGTATCGCCCTGTCTATAATTGTACCAACTGAATATGGTAAATAGTTGTCCATTAATACTTTTTCTACATTCATCTCTCTATCTCCATTCCATTTTATTTATTCCACTCGAACCTTAAATTCCCACAGTCATACACCCTATAAAATCCTCTTCCATGCATTATCTCAACTTCAGACTGTGTCTCATCACCATAACCATCAGCTATAAGCTGATGTTTCTGCGATTTATACCTACTGCATACCTCGTTAGTGTAAGGATTTACCCAACTGTAATTAGGCTCAGTAAGTGATTTCATACCATACATCTTGAACCCTAACTTTATATACACACTCCCAGTAAACTTAGATATGTCACAATAGGTTATTACACTCTTAGGGTCATACCACTCTATGAATCTTTTGAACATCTTTTCTGCTCCACCTCGAACTTTTACGTCATGCTTAAAACATAACCTCAAAAGCTCATACTGAAAGTCTTTGTTGAATCTTGGTTTTGCAAATGTCATTACCCCTACCAACTCTCCTCCAGCGTAACAACCTATGTTTGTAGAAGATTTTGCACTTCCCTGTAAATGGTTTGACTTCAAAAATTCATCAACCTCACTAAAATCAACCTGCTTCACAATAGTGTCTCTTCCATTAATTACCCTATAATCCTGCTTACTCAATGCCTTTAAGAACTTCTCAATCCGCTCTCTTTTCCCAGGATTCTCCCACTCATACTCAAAAATATGTATAAGTCTTATCCCTTTTTTAGCACAGTCCAATGTTTTATCCCTATGGTAGTATTTTTCCTTCTTAGCCTCAGAGTGCCAAAAAGTCCCATTATACTCTATTGCTAATTTTCTATCCTCTATAAATAGATCCAACTCATAGGGGTATATCTCCCGCCTATCAGATGCTTTTGCCCCCTCAAATATTCTACCTATGTCTCTCTCAGCCCTACTTCTAAAATTCTGGTTCAACTCAGTAGCTAACTTAAACTTATCTATATACATCCTAGTTACAGTCTCTGACCTATTGATTAGTGGCAATAAATCCATTAAATAGGGTCTCTCACCATACTCTTTCTCATAGTTAAGAATAACTTCCATTATCTGCTCTCTGGTTAGTTTCATATCCTCTAGTATACACCCACAAGACCTTGTATGCTCGGCTGTTAGATTGTTTATGTACACTACTGTCTCATTACCGCAATCGCATAAACACCTAGCCCTATATCCACTTAAGGGCTCTAAAACCGTAAGCCTCCCGAATTTTTGACCTATCATCCTTATGTTTATACTGTGCCCACAAGTAGTTGTAATCCCACTAGTTAAACCGTACCTATCCCTATTCACCACGTTCCCGCAGTCACACTTACATTTCCACTTTCCTTTACCTAGGTACTCTATTACCTCTAATTCACCAAATCTCTTCCCTGTTACATCTTGAAATGTACGATCTATGAAATTTCCAGAGGCTGCAAGTTTATTTGTAGAGTGCCCACAAGACTTACTCTTTCCAGAAGATAGAAAATAGGACTCCACATCTCTCACAGTTCCACACGAGCACTTACATCTCCACTTCTGATTACCACTGTAGCTCAATACAGTCCACTCTCCAAGAGTCTTGCCACTTAAGTCATTAAATCTTGTTGTATCATGCCCGCAAGACTTAGATCTACCATCCTTTAAATACTGAGTCCTTACAGACTTAACCTCACCACAGGAACACCTGCACTCCCAGGAGCTGTTTCCAATATAACGAATAGCTGTCCAATCTCCGAATCTCAGTCCAGACAAATCCTTTACTTTGCGATGAACACAATATTTAAGAGTTCCACTTACCAAATCATCCTCACTTACCTCAAATAAAGTTCCGCAGGAACATAAACAGTTCCATACACCTTGCCCCACATTCTTTATAACAGTTATTTCCCCAAACACTTTCCCGGTTAAATCCACAAATCACACCTCCCCAACATTATTTATTTACACCCTACATATACTTCCATGCTCCATAAAAAGCTGTGTAACATAAAAAAAGCTGATTGAATACCAATCAGCTATTAATTCTTTTCTTAGGTAACTCTTTTAACTGTATTCCAACACCCCTGAGCCACTGCTTACCAGTATGCTCATCTACAACAAATGTTGCATTTCCTAATAATCTTCTGGTAGCCAGTAACATCACATTGGCCTCAGTTAAATCCATAACCTTACCCTTAGGGTCTCTGACTACATACCCTAAGGCTCTGTTTTCAATGTCCACTACCTGCCCAATTATATTGTACTTATTAGTCTCTATAACCTTATCAGTCTCTACAACCTTATTCTCTGGATATTGTGGAATATTTACCTGTACATCCTTCACAATACTAGGAACTTCAACCTTACTTTCCCTTTTCACTACTTTTCCATTCATTGAATCTCTTAAATGATCAGTCATTGGCACAGTAAACATTCTTCTAAATCTTTCTCTTTTTACTACTTGAGATTCTGTTATTAGTGGTCCTCCAGCGCTATCTGCTCTGCACACTACGTAGTCTTTGCCCCCAGATATCTTCTTACCTCTATAACTTAATACATATCCAGTTGGTATCCTCATGGCAAAGGCTTTTAATCCAGAATTTCCCAAGATGTTATAATTCTTACCACTCTTCCAACCTCGAAGCTTTATAATCCTACCGTCTAGCTCTCTGAAGTTACTCACTAACTCCCTTCTAGAAATTATACGCCTTCCATGCATAGCCGAGTCCACCAATACATCCCTGTCTTGTAACCCTAATTTCTTTTTTTCTTCCACAGTAGCTATCCTAGCTCTAGTTATATCTCTAACCTGTACAACTGGCATGAACATCTCTTTCTTGAGCCTATCCAACCCTATCAACTTCCCCACTAAAATTCACTCCCCTCTGTTTCTTAATAAAAGTCCTTTGACCAGCAAAAAGTACAATGTACCTCACCAGTACAATCCTCTACTTCACCTTTTATATTGTCTATAAGAGGGTCCAAAGATAGACAATCAGTATCACCATCATAGCTTACAATGCCTTCTAGTCTAACTCCTCTTCCATCAGTCAATATAGCCTCTCCAATCCACCTAGCTCTATTACTTCTCTTACCGCAACTACCGCACTCCATAAGTCTATCTTTCACTAGATTATCCAATTGCTACCTCTACACTATCAAAATGCTTATTGATTAAGTATCTTCTCTGTTCAATGTCATCCCCTAACAGAGCATTGAAATAGTACTTCACTTCTTCCTCATTTTCCTTATATTCAACTTGTACTAATCTTCTAGTTTCAGGCTTCATGGTAGTTAAACTCATCATCTTAGGATCATTTTCACCTAGTCCCTTAGAACGCTGGACTTTAACTGCACTTTCCTTAGCTCCCTCACTTAAAAGCTTGCTTATGATATCATCCTTCTCCTTCTGGTCATACGCAAAATAAGTATCTTTCTTATGACTAATTTCGAATAAAGGTGTTTCAGCAATATAAACCTTTCCTGCCTTTAAAACTGAGGGCATTAGTCTGTAAAACATAGCGATGATTAGACAACGAATCTGAAACCCATCAAGGTCTGCATCTGTACAAATCATAATCTTTCCCCAGTTCAGTTTCTCCATGTCAAATTCTGGCAGATTTTCAATGAACTCACTGTCCACCTCAATTCCACACCCAAGTACCCTAAGCAAATCAATAATGATTTCACTACTTAAAATTCTAGTGAGGTCTTCTTTTAGACAGTTAATAATCTTACCTCTTACAGGCATGATTCCTTGGTACATGGCATCCCTAGATAACTTTACACTACCAAGAGCAGAATCTCCTTCTACAATATAAATCTCACGCTGCTCCACATCTTTTGTCTTACAATCTACAAATTTCTTAGGCTTATTTCCAAACCCTACAGCTCTAGATAAACTTTGCACTACTCTCTTAGAAACTTTGTCAGCTTCTTCTCTCGCAGTCTTATTGGCAATTACTTCGTTCACTACTGCTTCCGAAGTTTTATCGTTGTTTAACCAACTTTTTACTTGGTAGTACACGAATTCTTGCAGAGCCTTTCTAATGAATGGGTTATTAATAGCCCCCTTAGTCTGGTTCTTAAAGAACGTTCTACTTCCAGGTGCTCCTGTATCCACTACAGCCACCAGAATACTTTCAATATCCTTGAAGTTAAACTTCTCAGCTCTAGGAATCTTACCAGCGTCTTTAGCATATTCATCAAAAGCCTTCGTCATTCCGAATCTTACAGCGTCTAGAGATATTCCACCCTCAAATAGATGAGACCCATTATGATATAACTCCAGCTGACTCACTTCTCTCGAAAAGTTAAAGGTCATTCTCATTTCTACAGTGTAATGCTCTGGGTTTCTCTCGGCATCGTCAGTTCCACTGGCAGACCCTTCAAAACTGACATTTTGTTTAACCATAGGCCTCTCAATGATGTCGTTGATGTAGTCACTTGGCCCACTGCTGTACTTTAATACCATCGGCTTATCCAACTGGAAATGGTCTAAAATAATCTCTAATCCTTCATGAAGCATAGCTTGTCTTCTTAAAAGAGTCATATAATGCTCAGCTGGTAATGCACTACTAGCTAGATTAATGAATACTTCCGTATCAGGCTTAAACCTAATCAAAGTCCCACTTAACCTATCCTCAGCATCCTCTACTACCAGTTCACCCACTGGCTTACCCTTCATAAACTTCATGATAGAAGTCTTACCGGCTCTTGTTGAATACACATCCATAAACTCTGACGCGTACTGCATGGCTGTAGCCCCCAGCCCATTAGTACCTAGAGAATCACCATAGTTACTCGCATCGTACTTACCACTGGCATAAAGAGTAGAGAACACAAGCTCCCAGTTCCACTTCTTCTCCGCTTCATTCCATCCCATAGGAACTCCACGTCCATCGTCTTCAACCTCTACAGTCCCATCATCCTCAAACTTCACTCTAATCTTCTTAGCATACCCTTCTCTTGCTTCATCAATGGCATTAGCTATAATCTCATAAATACCATGAGCAGCCCCATACTCGTCATTCGTTCCAAAAATAACAGAAGGCTTCAACCTTACTTTATCTTCATCTCGAAGACTCACTATACTATTGTCATTGTACACCTTAACTTTTTCCATGCTTACCTCCAACTATCTATAATTTTTAATTACACCCTAGTTTATGTTTAAGCTCCTTAAGATGTAGTCCTCTATATACAACTGTAACTATAAAACTCAACTCCACTAAAACTCAACTTTTTACAATTAGAAATGCACCCCTATTTTTATAGAGATGCAGTTGCCTAATTTTTATAATGTTATACCTAATTTTTATAAAGCTTTAAAATTCAATAACGTATTTAATCAACTATAAATCTATAAAATAAAATTCTTGTAATGCTCAAAACTGTTATTACTGTTTACGTGCTTTCAATATTCCCCAAGACTTTACTATATCTTCTTTCATATACATCTTCTCTTTACCAAATAACTCTATAGGATACTTCTCCAACTTAGTCAAATCATTATCACAGGTAGCCATCTTAACTTCCCTATCTACCTCAAATAACTTTAATATATCCCGCTCCTTCACAGACCTCAATTCTCCGAATAACCCACAAACTATATAGTCCCCAACTCCGAAAATCTCCTTAGTCCCTTTCTCTAAATTATATAAAGTTCCTCCCTTTCGCATCTTTACCGCTCTATAGGAAATTTCGTTTATATCCCTCTCTGGGTCAACGATTACTCCATTCCCATTTACCCATAACTTAGGTAACTCATTTAACTGAGTCCCATTGTGTCCTCGAAGTATTACTCTCCTCTTTCCATCTTTCTCATAATCCTGTACTTTAGCATTGTATATTAAACCTTCTTTAGCTAACTCTCTTACTTTGGAAATCTGAACTCTTAAGTTCTTTCCAGAGGCATCCTTCAACTCATATCCTATGGTTTTTCCACGGTCTTGTATAGCCTTGGTAATTACCATGGTACCTAACTTCTTTACCTTTATTTCCCCAGCTTCTCCCCGTATTCTCTGAGTCTTCTCATCAAATACAGGTAACTTCATTAAATTTACGCCTTTGCCCCTGATAATTACGCTACTACCACTATATTGCACCCTTAGGTTCTCTATAAGCCCACGACCTATCATATGTACAGCTCTTTCTTTAGTTACATATAATTGCTCTCCGTCACCAGCTCTAAGGTGATATGCTGTAACCTCGGAGCCTGTCATGTATCTTCCAACCACACTATAAGATTTACCTAAGGTTTTTCCATAGTCCATCATTTGACAACCCCCTTCACATAATTTTACTATTGTTACTCTTAATTGCATTTAATGTTGAAAAGTAAGTCTATTTTTTTTATATTTTGTGGTTTATGTTTTGATTATTAGTTGTCACTATACTGCCCCTTTAGTTTTTAACTTATGCTAAAATAAAAATAAGTGAAGTACCTATTTGCACTTCACTTAATTTATAGAACGCTTATTTTTCAATTGTCATAGAGTTTCTTGTGTTATTAGCTAACCAAACTTACTTGATTCTCATAGTCTTTCTCAACCAAACCTACCTCTCATATAAACATAAACCAAAATAGTAAGAAAAATAATGCAAGTACAGTCGGAAGAATTGATAGCACTGCCATAAACTCACCACTGAGTAAACCCAGTAATAGTAATATGCCTGCAACCTAAATCAATGTTGTCAGGTCAAACTGTGGCGGCTTCTTTCCTTTTAGTCCCTTTCCTACAGCTCTTCCTATATCACGTTGAGTTCTATTTCCTCTTGGCCTTCCTCTTCCCACGTCTATCCCTCCATATTTAACATTTTCATTACCCACCTAAATAATACAATCACAAGAAATGCTGCAGTCACCCATAACATTTTCGCTATATCTCTGTCTACAGCAGGAAAACCTACCACCATTACATACAAACCTACATCGCTCATTGGGTCATAACTCACAGTCTTTCTATCATCAATGTACTCATAATCAACCATCTCTTTTTTAGGTCTCTTTCTCTTTCTAACAGCCATATGGAATCCCCCACTAGATACTACTTTAAATCAACTACTTCTAATATCGGCTGACCAGCTAACTTCTTATACTTAGGATTCCTAAATATTACCTGATTTCCCCTACTCCAATTCTCACATTTTGGACACTGATAATAAGACGCATTTCCCTTACTGTAGGCCTTTTCTCTCTGTAATGAAGTGAAAGCTCTCTTCATCTCCCTACTCCTACACCCTTCAAATGTTAATACATCCCACTCCTCTAAAGTACTGGTAGCTCCACACCACCCACACTCTAAAATCTCACTTTTTTCAATCATTCCCTCTTCACTGCTCCCTAAATTATATCAGTACTCATTTTGTAAGTTGATACATGGTATAATCTGTCATAAACACCCTTTAATGGCTCTTTGGATAATATATCATCCCATATTTTAGGCCCTAAAAAATTATCTTTAGTATACGGATTTAATGAATTAGCCGTCATTACTATTGTAGGTAAACCCTTAACTCCACGGATGTCTAATAAAGATTTCAATACGCTGCTCTCTATTTGCTTACTAGATACATCAGTCATATGCACCACTAATACATCCGTACTTAAATACTCACTCCATGAAAACTTATTGGTAATAACTACCTGAGGCTCTTTATATACCCCTCCAACAGACTCATATGTAAAATCCTCTTTGTCTAACTTACTCTTATTCCCATAATAACTATTCATTAACCTATTCTCAGCTTCTAACCTAATCTCAGCAAGCTCCACTAAACTTACATAGGGAGCCACTTTCCACCCATGTGCAAACATTATCTTTATAAGAGTATTTGCAAAGGTAGCTTTTCCAAAACCATTAGGTGCTCCTATAATGTAACTAAGGCTAGGCTTCTTTCCAGCCCTAATTCCACCAACTATGGTGTCTAACAAATCTAAATACTTGTCTAAATAGAATATCTTCATGGCTCTCTTATTCATTTTTAAGACCTTCTCTACACTCTTCTTCACATAGTCTCGGTCATACTCCACTTTCTCATAGATATACGGTATTAAAGCCTCTCTCACAGCTTGCTCCTCCACTGCTTTAGATACTAACATAACTGGCTTAGTTTCGTCACCAATCTCTTTAATACCCAACTCCTCTTTAATATTCTCAACTCTATTTATCTTTATATTACTGTTCTTAAAAACATCCGCTGCACTCACTACTTAACACCCCTTTATATCCATAATATCCTAAAGCTAAAAATAAAGCCACAGAGGTTTCTCCATGGCTTATCCTTTATTCTACACTTAATGGCTGCCCTAACATCTCAATAGTCCTGAGCAAAGACAACACAGACTCATCCTTTACACTATCCTGCTCACCTCTATATACAAAGGAATAAGTGAAGCTAGTATCTCCTATGGCTAGCATTCCTACCCGCATATAAGCTGGACTCTCATCTATTCTAGTATCTGTTCTAGCATCCATTCCCCAATTCTGATCCCCTAGAAATAGCTTGCTATAAATAATATTACCAGCTGGATGTCCCACAAACAAAGGGCTTAATACATCCTCTTGAAAGAAATCCATAGGTACAAGCTCTTGCACATACCCCACTTTTATAGTCCCAGATATCCCACTACTATGCTCTAACTCTACAGTAGTTCCTATAATTCTTATAGCCCAACTACCAGTAGGTAAAATACTAAGACTGCTTGTAATGTTCACCCTACCACTAGTAGCAGCTTGCGTACTCCCAGGATAAACAAATGGCTGTGGAAACAAAATCTTTCCATCTAAACTATTGAATGTCAACCTCCCTGTACCATCACCCATCTCTGATATAGCTGCAGTAGGCCCTTCCTCAGTAGTTTGCCCCTTCAAAATAGACTCTACCTCTTCAATTCTAGCCTCTTGCATATCCAGTGTCTCCCACTGTGTCCTTACTAAATTCTGAAGCTCCCTCTTACTCATTTTTTCAATGCTTCCAGGCTCTCCGCTACTGCACCCTGTAGTCACTACAGCCGCCAAAATTCCTAAAGCTACCAAACTATACAATCTTCTCTTCATGCTCTACCCACCTTACAAAATATTGACTCGTTATCCACTCCTATAATACGGGCTTTCTTGGACGCATTCTTGTCTTTCAAGTCTAAAAGCTCTACCTCGTCTCCCAAATCTAAGTCAGCTACCCGCTTATCTCCCAAAGGTATCACCGTTACTGAAAACTTATAAAAAGTTATAAACTTCTCTGTTCCATTCCTTGTTCAACGTGCCTGTCCTTGAATGAAATTTCTCCCATTCTACTAACATTTGATTTAGCACTCCAAAGGCGTAAATTCCCGATTAACGTTCGGTACATATCAATAGTGTCGTTTAAGTGACTATGCTACTGATTGTAATCCTAATCTCATAAGATTTATACTTGCATTGAAGTCTCTATCTATCACACACCCACACGCTACACATACGTATTCTCTGTCAGAAAGCTTCAAGTCCTTTTTAACATTGCCACACTCTGAACACGTTTTACTAGATGGATACCACTTATCAGCTTGAACAAAT
>Ga0194137_10000493_pt1 | contig 26465 bp, 25 predicted proteins | sample TARM_MetaG_T3_14_FD_134025 | JGI IMG/M metagenome (GOLD analysis project Ga0194137, IMG submission 134025) | Freshwater microbial communities from Pennsylvania, USA, analyzing microbe dynamics in response to fracking - TARM_MetaG_T3_14 (version 2) | ecosystem: Environmental > Aquatic >... | reverse complement strand
GCTTGTATTCCTGCTTGGCTTCCTTGCGGGCCTGGCGGCGCTGCACGTAAGGATCGTTGGAAGCGCTGGAGGGATTGCTTGCGGCGGCAGACGACGAACCCGCGGTCGCAGTGCCGGCAGCGGAGGTGCCCGATGTGCCGCTCATGCTGCTGGTGCCGCTCGCGGTTGCGCCGGACTTCGGCGGAATCGATGTTGATGTACCGGTGTTGCCCGCCATGCCGGCATCGCTGCCGGTGCCGGAGCCGCTTGAGCCCGTTGCATTCTGTGCCGGGACGGAACCGGCCGATGCGGCGCTGCTGGTGTCGGTCGTGGTGGTGCTCTGTGCATAGGCGAGGTTTGCCAGTGCGACGATTGCAGATCCGAACAGGATCTTGTGCAGTTTTGCCATGATGAACTCCTGGAAATTGAGAAAGAGATCGACGACGCGTTCTATGGATGCTTCCGATGATCCCTTCCATCCGAAGCGTCGTGGACTGACGCAGCCATGCAAGAGGCCCGTCCGTTAGCCAAGTGACAAAAGCGGCAAATGGAAAGTTCCGGCACCGCGCACTCCGCATGCGATCCGCATTCATCTCCATGCGCGTCGCCTTGCCCAGGGATGCGGTCAAATTTACAGGGGGAGTGACATAACTGCACGCGCACGCCTGCGCTTTGGGAACGCGTTGCGGACGATGATCAACATGCATGGCAAAGCAGCCAGCGCGGCCAGAGCAGCCTCCTGCATGAACGCCGCATGCAAACGCCTCCCGAAGGTTTAGCGGCATGGATATTGCTGGACCCTTGTCCGAAGTGCCCGGGCTTCGGGCGGCATGGGCTCGCACGCTGCGCGAGCATGCCCTTGCCTTGTCCGTGCGGCAGATGGAAAAGCGCGGGCGGAAATACCATCACACCGATCAAAGATCGAAGGAGAGTACATCATGGCAACCAGCACCCTGGACCCCGACAACATTCCCGAACCGGACCGCCAGCTTGCCAAAGGGCACGACACCGATTCACTTGGCCCCAGCGATCTTTCCGACACCGGCAGCGATGTGCAGGGCGGCCTGCGCTGGGCCGGCGAAATGGATATCGGGCTCGACAAGGGCACCAACGAGGATCCCGACACCGGCCGCCGCGACATGACGGCAGGCCCCGATCTCGGCGATACGGGCCTCGACAGCGACTCCGATTCGTCGGGCACCGGCGAGCGGGCCGCGGCTGGCCGCGACTCCGACATCGAGGCGGGTGCGGATATCGATGTCGACAGGATCGACCGCGTGAATTCGGACGACGAGGATTTCGATCACGATGACCTGTTTACGCCGCCGCCGGGCTCGAAGTACCGGCAGCAGCAGGGCCGTCGCTAATGGTGAAGCATGTCGATTGCCTGATCATCGGTGGCGGTGCGGCCGGACTGACCGCAGCGGTCTATCTGGCCCGCTTCCGCCGCCGCATCGAAGTGGTGGACGGCGGCACCAGCCGCCTGCTCCAGATTCCGACCTCGCACAATTATCCCGGCTACCGCAGCGGCATCCACGGCAACGACATCCTGTCGCGCCTGCGCGCGCAGGCGGAGGAATATGACATTCCCGTCAGGCAGGCCGTCGTCGAATGGCTGCGGCGCGAGGACGACGGCGGTTTCAGTGCGGGCGCCGGCGATTTGCGCTGGCATGCGCGCAGCGTGATCCTTGCCACCGGCGTGGTCGATGTCGAACCGGCCTTCGCCGACGTCAAGCAGGCGGTCGCAAAGGGTTGCCTGCGTTACTGTCCGGTCTGCGACGGCTTCGAGGCCAGCGGCAGGAGCGTGGGCGTCATCGGACACGGCAAGGGCGGACTGGGCGAAGCCGCATTCGTCAGTCATTTCGCCTCCGGCGTCACCTTGTACACCCTGGACGAAGCCATCGATCCCGATCCCGACGAACGCGCCCGGCTGGAACGTGCGCGGGTGCAGGTCGTGCATGAACCGGTGGCGGGCTTGTCCCTGGCGGAGGGCGGCATGTGCATCGAGCTGCGCAACGGCCAGCGGCACTGCGTCGATATCGTTTATGCCGCGCTCGGCACCACCGTCAATTCAGGGCTGGCGCAACTGCTCGGCGCTCGCCAGACCGCCAAGGGCGAATTGCTGGTGGACGAGCATATGCAGACCTCGATCGACGGCCTATATGCCGCCGGCGACATCGTCGCGGGACTGAACCAGATCACGGTTGCGCAGGGCCAGGCAGCCATTGCGGCCACCGCCATTCACAACCGCCTCAATGCATGGCATGACTAATGACTAAGGCTAAGGCGAACTGATGCCAAGGCCGATCACATGTCGCCTTCGGATACCAGCAGATCGGTGACGAGGACTTCGCGTACCTTGTCGGTGCGCAGGAAGGCATTGCCGGCCTGCCGGAATGCCTGCTGCAGTTCGGCGATGCCGTCCGGCGTGCGCACGCGCACCGGATCGGCTTCCATCAGGGTGCGCGCCATGACCTGCTCCAGCGCGCGCTTGTTGCCGGCCGCCCAGTCGGCGTCGTTGCCGGTGGTCCTGACCGCCAGGCCGGCGCGGATCGAATGCCCGTCCCGGCTGATGGCGATCGAGGGCAGCGTCAGGTAGCGCGTCTCGGCTTCGCGCTTCTGCGTGTATTGCAGGTAGAACCAGACGGCCGCGAATCCGACGGCGAGGGTGAGGAAGGCGGCGCCGATGACAAGAGGCAGCAGTCTGTCCTGCGTGCCGGATTTCGGAATGGGTTTGGGCATGATGCGGTAATGGCAAACGGCTTGCTGAGCGCTCTCATTCTAACCGCTGCCATGGCAAGTCCCGCTGCCCGGCGGCATGCGATGCGCGCTGCCGTACGTCTGCCGCAACAGTCCCGGCCTCGTATCGCTTTTGCGCTGCCGAAGTGCGCGGTCAATGCAGCTGTTGCACCTTCTCGCACTGCACGAGTATCCAGGGCTTGACGACCACGGCCCACAGGCTGCGGTCCGCTTCCAGCCAGGCCTGGGCCTGGGTATCGTTGGCCTTGGCGATGAGGCCGTCCTTCATCCATTTTTCCACGGCGGTCTTGTCGTCCTGGGCGATGCGCACTGCGACATCGACCAGGTCGAGCGTGTCGCTGACCACGATGACCGCGCCGCCGGCATAGAAGCGCTGCAGTTCCGTCCATGGCAGGCGCGAGGTTTCGCCATTGATCTTGGCGCGAAGCAGTTCGGTATGGTTGTCGCTCATGTCAGTAATGGGGAGGTTTTTCGTTGATCGGCGCGGCCTGCGCGCCGTCCCTGGCCGCGTCGCGCATGTCCTTGACATGGCGCGCGAGCGCAGTGCACAGCGCTTCGAGTTCGTCGATTTTTTTCTGCTGCTCGTAGATCGTGCGGTTCAGGGTATCAACCAGGTCTTCCTGCCGCGCAATCTTGATCTCGATATTCACCAGGCGGTCTTCGATTGTCATGCTCGCCCTTCAAAAAAGCATCGATTGTAGAGCCTATTGGGCATCCGTTCGGATCGGACGTTCCAAACGGATGCAAGGCAGCCCATCGGCGCTCAGCGAGCCACCCAGCCGCCGCACACCGGAAACACCTGGCCGACGAAGCAATTCGCCGCATCGCTGCAGAGATAGGCGGCAAACATGGCATCCTCGCGCTGGCTGACCAGGCGGCCGAGAGGGACTTCCCGCTTCAGCCTTTCCTGGAAGGCCGGCATGGCCTGCACTTCGGGCGGGAAGTAAGTGGGATTCTCGACGAAGTTCTGTGCGATCGCATTGACCTGCACATTGTGCGGCGCCGCTTCCACGCCTACCGCCTGGATATAGGCAAGCTGGGCGCCGCGCGCGGCGCTGTAGGTCGAGGTGCGCTTCATGCCGCGCAAGGCGGAGGCGCTGCCGATCAGCAGGATCTTGCCCGACTTGCGCGCGCTCATCTGGGGCAATACCGCACGCACGAGACGCGGCAGCGGATCGACCATGTGCGCGAACGCATGGCGCCACTCCTCGTCGCCCACCTGGACGGCGGGCGTGCTCGGCGCGGGAACGGCGAGATTGATGATGAGCGCATCGATCTGCCCCGCGGCCTGCAACATCGCCGCGACCTCGGCATCGGTCTGCAGCAGGCTCTTGTCGGCGATCACCTCGGCGCCGAGTTCGGCCAGCACTTCGCCCAGGACCGGCCCCATGAAAGTGTCGGCCTGGGTCACGAGAATGCGCTTGCCGTTCAGATTGAATGCCGTCATGCCTGTCTCCGTATGCTGTTGAATGGTTTTTGGTGAAGCTATTTTACGGTCTGGCATCGGAGGCCGCAGGAAGGCGCGCGGCGCGGACTGGCTTCAGATGGAAGGTCCCGGCGGCGGCGGAGTCGTTCCGGACTTGCCGCGGCTGCGCGCCATGCAGGCGCGGATCATGTCGGCCCGATGGTCAGCCGCCCCGCCTTCGGTTCGCGGAACACGGCGGAGGCCGCCTCGACCAGAAAGCGGGCATCGTCATCGTCCTGCACGAACCAGCGCAGCTGCGGAGGAAATGCCTTGATGACTTCAAGGTCTTCATGAATTCTGGCAAGAAACTGCTCTTCGGTGATGCCGCCATCGCGCGCCAGCGCGGCATTGCCGATGAAGTCCCCGGCTTCGACGCACTCCTTGGCCGACGGCACGCCTGCCGTGCTTGTTGCGGCAAGGAATGCCAGCAATAGCGGCGGCAGCGCCGGCCAGTGAAACCGGCACCGCCTGCATGTTGTCTGTATCCATTGAATGCAAGATGCAGTCTGCATGGATATCTCCCGGGCCGTCACCTTTGAGCTTGGAGCGGCGCGTTGCGGGGAGATTCCATCTTCGTTCCGGCAGTCATTGCCGATGCTCAAGCATCGGCGAAGTTCCGGCTGCAGTATCATCGGTCATGAGTGCAGGCGCCTGCATGGCCTTCATGCCCAGGCGCATTCAAAACAAGGTAAGCCATGAGATCAACCAAAGCCAGTGCCGCCATCAGCCGGCTCAATGAACGCGACGCGGACTTTCGCTATTCGCTCGGGATCAATGCAGCGGGACTGTTTTATCTATTGCGTGCCGCACCGGGCGCCAAGGCGGAGAGGGTCAGCGACGATCTGCCGCTGGATGAATTCGTGCAGATGGTCAACCGAACCGGTCCGCAGAAGAAGGTAAAGATCAGCAAACTGGATGTCGCCTTCGAAAAACAGCTCGCGGGGCGCAGCCGCACCGAATGAGCCGGTGGGATGAAGACATGAAAAAAGCGCTGCCCGCCCGACGGCGGAACAGCGCTTTTTTGCCGGGCGCGCTTGCCGCGCCTCCTGTCCTTGCGGCACGCCGCATGGGACAGGCGATCAAACTCGATCAGAAGCGGTGGCGCACGCCGACATTGAAGACCGACGGATCCAGACCCGCTGCGGCCGGGCTGCCCACGGTCGCGGCCGCATCGTTCTTGATGCGGGCATACGAGGTGTACAGGTTGGTGCGCTTGGACAGCGCATGGACGTAGCCGATGGCCCACTGGTCCGCATCGCGCGTGCCGCCGCCGATGTCGTCGTTGCGGCGGATGTAGGACGCCAGGATGGTGCCGGCGCCGATCGGCGCGCTCACGCCGATGAGGGCGTCGTCGCGGTCGAGGTTGGTCACGCCCACGGCGCTCTCGCCCTTGCTGCGCGCATAAGCGGCATGCAGCTTGGCCACGCCGAAGTCGTAGGTGCCGCCCAGGAAGGTGGTCTTGGCATCGCCCGCGTCAACGGTCAGGCCGGCGGCCACCGCCGTGATGTTCTGGTCATGGTGCGCCAGAATGACGTTGATCGGGCCGGCGGAGTAGCTCGCCGACAGGCCGACCTGGCGGCCGGTGGAGGTGCTGCCGGCGACTTCGCCGAAGCTGTACTGCGCCTGGGCGCTGAAGCCGCCGAAGTTGGGCGAGGTGTAGTTCAGGGTGTTGTCGGCGCGCTCGCCGTAGACGCTGAAGACGTTGGCGGCATTGCCGGCCAGGCCCAGGCCGAACGGGTCGATGTTTTCGACGGCGGTGCGGATGGGATTGTACTGGCGGCCGAGCTTGACGGCGCCGAAGCCGCCCTGCAGGCCGACGAAGGCCTGACGGCCGAACAGGCGGCCGCCCTGGCCAAGAGTGCCGTCATCGATGTTGAAGCCGTTTTCCAGCGTGAAGATGGCCGAGAGGCCCCCGCCGAGGTCTTCGGTGCCGCGGAAGCCGATGCGGCTGCCCGACTGCTGACCGCTCTGCAGGGCGGTGGTGTTGACGCGGCCGTTGTCGATGCGGGCGAGGCCGGCGTCGGCGACGCCGTAGATGGTGACGTTGGTTTGCGCGAAGGAGGCGCCGGCAACCGTGCCGAGTACTGCCAGTGCGATGAGCGATTTTTTCATTCTTGGTTTCCCTGGTTGATGTTTCGAATGGGCTGCGCGCCTCCTCCGCATGCCTGAGCGTTCCTTGCATGCCCTTCCTGGCTGTGCCCGGCAGGCATTGCGGCCGTCATTTTTTGCGGCACTGTAGCATCGGCCGGCGCAAGCGCTCTACGTATTTGTCGTCATAAGCAAATGCGCCGCGCAGGCATATCGACATGCATTCCGCGATCGATGCTTCGGTCTTCAATGCGCGCGATGGAGGCGCGAAGCAACCAGCCGGGATTCTGCCGGCCCCAGATGACCGGGTGATGACATCCCGGCATGCGGGACGGTGGGAAGCGGCAAGCGCGGCTCACGCCGCCTTGGGACGATTCAGCAAGGCCTTGAGGTTGGCCAGCCTGTCCTGCGGCGACAGTTTTTCTTCTTCCTTGGGCACGGCATCGCCCTCGTCGAGCTTCATCTCCTTGATGAAGCGCGAGACGTCGCAGTTGATGCTCTCCCGTGCGCGCTTGCGCCGCTTGCACCAGGTGATGTGCAGGCTGCGCTGGGCGCGCGTGATGCCCACGTACATCAGGCGCCGCTCTTCCTCGATGCGGGCGGCGAGCAGTTCGGCCGGCGCATCGGGGTCGCCCTTGTGCGGCAGGATGCCCTCCTCCACGCCGACCAGGAACACATGCGGAAACTCCAGTCCCTTCGACGCATGCAGCGTCGACATGCGCACCGCATCGGGCTCTTCGTCGCGGCCTTCGAGCATGGTCATCAGCGCGACCATCTGCGTCAGTTCGAGCAGGCTCTTTTCCTCGTCGGTGCCGTCGCGCCCGCCGGTGCCCTTCTCCTTGAGCCAGGTGGTGAAGTCGAGCACGTTCTGCCATTTCGACTGCGCCTGGCGGTCGTCGAAGGTATCGTAGAGATAGGCTTCGTAATTGATCTCCTTCATCATCTCGTCGAGCAGTTCGGCCGCGTTTTCGCCGCGCTTGGAAGCGCGCGCTTCAAGTCCGTTGATGAAGTTGCAGAATTCGCGCAGCGGATTGAGCTGACGGTCGGCGAGCTTGGATTCGATGCCGCCCTTGAACACCGCCTCGAACAGCGAGCACTGCCATTGCCCGGCGAACGCGCCGAGCGCTTCCAGCGTCGACTGGCCGACGCCGCGCTTGGGCGTGGTGACGGCGCGGATGAAGGCCGGATCGTCATCGCCGTTGGCCACCAGCCGCAGGTAGCTGACGATGTCCTTGATCTCGGCGCGGTCGAAGAAGCTCTGGCCGCCGGAGATGGTGTAAGGAATGCGCTCCTTGCGCAGCGCCTGCTCGATCACGCGCGCCTGGTGGTTGCCGCGGTAGAGCACCGCATAGTCGGAGAACTTCGCGCGCCGCTCGAACTTGTGCGCCGAGATCATGATCGCCACCTGCTCGGCTTCCTGCTCGTCGTCCTGCATCGCCAGCACCTTGACCGGGTCGCCCAGGCCATGCTCGGACCACAGCTGCTTTTCGAACAGCTTGGGATTGTTGGAGATGACCGCATTGGCCGCCTGCAGGATGCGGGTGCTGGAACGGTAGTTCTGTTCGAGCTTGATGACCTTCAGGTCCGGGAAATCGACCTGCAGCTGCTTGAGGTTTTCGATGGTCGCGCCGCGCCATGCATAGATCGCCTGGTCGTCGTCGCCGACGGCGGTAAACATCGGCTTCTTGCCGATGCCGGTGACCAGCAGCTTGACCAGTTCGTACTGGCAGGTGTTGGTGTCCTGGTATTCGTCGACCAAGAGGTAGCGCAGCTTGCGCTGCCAGCGGTCGCGCACCGCCTCGTTGTTGCGGAACAGCTCGACCGGCAGGCGGATCAGGTCGTCGAAATCCACCGCCTGGTAGGAAGACAGCGTGGCGACGTAATTGCGGTAGACGCGCGCGGCCTGGTCTTCATCCTCGGTGGTGGCCTGGCGCAGCGCGGCCTCGGGATCGACCAGGCCGTTCTTCCACAGCGACATCATGTTCTGGATGCGGCGCACCACCTGCTTGTCGGTGGTGATCGCGAGATCCTGCACCAGCGAGAAGCAGTCGTCGCTGTCCATGATGGAGAAGCGGTCCTTCAGGCCCAGCTCCTTGGCTTCGCGCCGCAGGATCTGCACGCCCAGCGAATGGAAGGTACAGACGGTGAGCTGCCTGGCTTCCTTGGGCTCCTTGAGCAGCTTGGCAATGCGCTCCTGCATTTCGAGCGCCGCCTTGTTGGTGAAGGTGACGGCGGCGATGTTGCGCGCCTCGTAGCCGCAATCCTCGACCAGGTGCGCGATCTTCTGCGTGATCACGCGCGTCTTGCCGGAACCGGCGCCGGCCAGCACCAGGCAGGGGCCGTCCATGTACTTGACCGCTTCGCGCTGCGGCGGATTCATTCCATGCATACCGGGGGAGGAAGGATGTGACATGCAAAAGACCGGGGACTAAAGCGAGCCATTGTAGCAGTGCGGGATGTTTGCCCGATGTGCGTTGCGGCGTTGCGACGATTTCGCCGGTTGCCCTCATGCTGCAGCGAGGCGGCGGTTGCCGTGGCAGGAGCGGACATGGAACTTTTCCAATTTCTGTGTTACAGACGGCTTGCCATTTTCAAAACAACGGCTTTTTCCTTTTGCCTGAATAACCGCTGTCGTCTTTTACTGAAAGCTTAACCATGGGTATGTCTCGAATCCTGGCTGGTTTCTCCACACGCACCGTTCCTCCCGCGACTTCGGAACCGAAGCCGGCGGTATCCACTGCACCCAATGCTCCTGCGGGTTCACCTGCAGAGCCAGCATCCGCCGCGTTCAGGCGGATGCATCCGGGCTGGACCAGGGGACTGATGGAAAAGCTGGGTTTGAAAAAGGCCCGACCTCCTGTTCATCTGGCTGGCGCCATGTGGATGAAACAGCATGCCGAGCAACAGCGGGTGAAGTTTCATTCAAATATGACCTCTGCAACCTTGTGGGCGGCAACCCAAAAAATTCCGAATATGAGCAATCACCTTCTCAAGTTGCTCGCCGAGGATATTCATGCAGTTCTGACGATATACAGCGACGACAATCGGGATTTGCAAAAGGCGGCCGATCGATATTTCCGCACCACTTACGCGAAACTGTTTGAAGAGGGTTCGTACACTTTCGAAGATCAGCGCCAGCGCGATTTGATGAAGGGTCTTCGTGATCTGATCCATTCGCAGAACGTTACCAGAGAGCGTCCCGTTTCGGTTGCTGCAGTTACTTCAGTTACTGCAGTTGCTCCGGCTGCGCCCATTGTCCCAATCGACTTCCCGGGCTTCAACCCTGTCGCCACCAACCTGGCTTTCGAATTTATACGCAATGCCTATCTGGAGCGAGTGCAAATTGCGCACGATGACCCCATCGTGCCGCTGCCAGCACCGGCACCGGGACCAGAACCAGCACCTCCAGAAACTTCCCGAACGAATCGAATGACCAGGATTCGGCGCTCGCTTCAACAAAGCGAAACACAACTGCACAAAATAATAATGAATGCCAGGAGCTTGCGGGTGAATACCTTCATCAAGCCCCCGACAACAAACAAGCCAGCAGCTCACATGTCGGCAACTCAACCACCAGCCAAGGGCAACCTGGATGATCGATCCATAGATGCGCAACGCCGTGCAAATGAAGCCATTCGCCGGGCAGTGGCGGATATGGAACGTGGCAACATGAAATTCGGACAATGGCTTGGGCGGAACAACATTGAAGCAGTCAGTAACAGCGGTGTCGGTTTAAATTGCCTGATCATAGCCTTGCTGCAGCATGCTACCGGCGCGTATGAAAGCGCATTCGAACCCAACTTGGCCGCACAGGCGGCGCAGCTGAGGCAACAGCTGGGTATCGAGGCGGGCATGCTGTATTCAGATGATACGGCGGCATCACAGATCGTTGAGGCGATCAATACAATGTACGGCACTCGGATGGTACCGGTTGAAGTGCAGGCTGATGAACAAGGCCTGCCTGTTATCTCGACACCGTTGGAACAGATACCGGAAGGCGACCGCGTTGTGATCTGGCAAAGGGGCAATCACTTCGAAGCCCTGCGCGCCAAAGATGCACACGAGCCCTCTTGAGCCTGGTGCTCACTGCAGCCCGAATATCTCCATCCCGTTGCGATAGGCGATCCGCTCCGCCACCTCGCGCGGCAAGGCGCCCAGCATGCGCCGGTAGAACGCGGCGAGGTTTTCCACCTCGCCCCAGCGCGGCGTGATCCAGGTGTCGGTGCCGACGACGAAGCGGTTCGGATATTTCATCAGCAGCTGCTTCCAGCGCGGGTTGAGCGTGCCGTCCTGCTCGAGGTCGCCGCGATACGACAGTTCGCCGACGATGTTGGGATACTGCTCGAACATCTGCTCGACCTTCTCGAGCGGCGTGCTCATGCCGGTATGCGCCCAGATCAGCTTGACGCCGGGCGCATGGCGCAGGATGCGTTCGACCGCGTCTTCATCGGAATGCGCATGCAGCCACAGGCCGCGCTCCTTCGCCAGGCGGGCGATCTTGGCCATGTAGGGCGCATCGGCGTCCTTGCCGAAGATGTGGAATTCGCCGATGCCGCGGTAGATGCCGCGCTGCAGTTCCTTTTCCACATACTCGGCCACGCCCGCGCTGCTGAACCAGTCATGGCGGTCGGGCTGTACCCGGTAGGGGCGCAGGAAGGGAACAATCTGGATGTCCGGCGCCTTCAGCGCCATCAGGTCGAGGGTGCCGTCATTCGGCCGGCTGGTGGCGAGCACGCCGCGTATGCCGGTCTTGCGCCACAGGTCGACCACCTGTTTCGGCGACAGCAGGGAGCGTGCTTCCACGTTGTAGTGCATGTGCGCATCGAAGAGCGGCAATCGCTCTTCGGCCTGCGCCGCGGCGCTCATCCAGGCAAGGCACAGCGCCGAGGCGATGCGGCCGAACCGGCGGGCGGGGCCGCGCGGCACTGCGGTCATGGTAAGGGGACGAGGGCGGGAATCGGTCGGGGCGACAGCGGGTGCGCGCATGGCAGGCTCCTTGAAAGTGCGCTCATTGTGACGCATCGTTGCCGCCGGTGCACGCCGCACCGCGGCCAACATACGTTCAAAGTGCAGCACGCCGCTTATCTGGCGGCGGCCAGCACCGGCTTCTTGAGGGCGGATGCCGAGGCGGCGCCGGATGCGGAACCGGCCGCTTTTTCCGCACCGACGACCTGCCTGAATTGAAGGGAAACGTCTTCCGGGAAGTCCGGCCAGTCGGGAAAATAGGGGCTGGCGACGATCAGGCCCATGCCGATCACCAGCGACGACACGGCGAGGACGGCGCCGCCGATGTCAAGCATGCGGTTGCGGCGCTGCTCGCGATGCATCAGGTCGAGGTCATAAGCCTGGCGCCGTCCGGGCGAGGACAGCACCAGGTAGGCATGGCGTATGGTCTGCAGCTTCTGCTGCGCCCGCTTGCTCAGCGGCCGCATGCCGAGGCCGATCAGGTGGCGGTTGAGATGGCGGCGGTAGCCGAGTTCGATTTCGATATGGCTGGCCTGGCGGCGCACGTCCAGCAAGTCATACAGTGTTTTCATGAGAAAGTGCATTTCCGACAATGCCTGACGTTATAGCGAAAGGGTGCGGTGCCAACAATCCCGCGTTTATGGGACGTTCTCGCATGCAATACCGGAAGGAATGAAAATTTGCTGTGTAGTCGCCGCCAAAACCTCGCCGTAGCACAGCAAGCTGCGGCATAATTTCTCCTCTGCAATGATTCCGCTTCACCCTCGCCGGATCGCATGCCATGAACCCTGAACGCCCCGTCCCCATCGCCGACCTGCGCTTCCTGATCGCGGAAGACGACAACTTCCAGCGCCACTGGCTCAAGGTCATGCTGACCAAGCTGGGCGCCTGCCATGTGGCCGAAGCCGCGAACGGGCGTATCGCACTCGACATGCTGCGCTCGGACGAACCGGTCGACATCAGCTTCATCGACCTGAACATGCCGGAAATGGACGGCATCGAACTGGTCCGGCACCTGGCCAATCTTGAACACCGCACCGCAGTCGTCCTCACCAGCGCGCTGGGATCGGCGCTGCTGTTTTCGGTGGAAACCATGTCCAAGGCCTACGGCGTGCATCTGCTGGGCACCTTTGAAAAGCCGGCCACGCCGGAAGTGCTGGAGCAATTGATCGACCAGTATCGCCCGCGCCCGCCCAAGGGCAAGGAGCGCAGCACCCTGCCCACGTTTACGCTGGCCGAAATCCAGCGCGGCGTGGCGGCCGGCGAGTTCGAGCCGTTCTTCCAGCCCAAGGTGGAGCTGGCCAGCGGCAAGGTCAGGGCGGTCGAGGCTTTCGTGCGCTGGCGCCATCCGCAGTACGGCTTGCTGACGCCGCCGGCCTTCATTCCGACGCTGGAGGCGAGCGGGCACATGGAGTCGCTGACCTGGCTGGTGATCGAGCGTTCGGTGGCGGCCTGCCGCAGCTGGCATGACGCCGGCCTGATGCTGGGCGTGTCGATCAATCTGTCGGTGACCTCGCTGGCCGAACCCGGGCTGGCCGAGAAGATCCTTCAGCATATCGGGCAGCATGGCATCGAAGCGCATTACATCACGTTCGAGATCACCGAACTGATGGCGATGACGGATGTGCCGATCTGCCTGGAAAACATTGCCCGCCTGCGCATGAAGGGCTTCGGCCTGTCGATCGACGACTACGGCACCGCGCACTCGAACCTGCAGCAGCTGCTGCGCATTCCCTTTCTCGATCTCAAGATCGACCGCTCCTTCGTCGCCGGCGCATCGAAGAACGGGCAGATGCATATCGCGCTCAGCTCCTGCCTGGAGCTGGCGCGCAAGCTGCGCCGCAATTCGGTGGCGGTCGGCGTGGAAACCCGGGAAGACTGGGATCTGCTGCGCGACCTGGGCTGCACCTATGCGCAGGGTTACTACATTGCCAAGCCCATGGAGCGCGATGCGGTGCCGGGCTGGATCGAGGAGTGGTCGCAGTTTTTCTGAACTTGCGCGGCAGGACGGGTTTCGAAGTACAAGTCGGGTACAGAGGCTACAAAGCAGCACATGCATTACACTGGGCGATTGTCCCTGGCTGCCGTACACCATGAAATTTTCCCATCTCATCGAAATCAACGATCCGCTCAATCCCCTGATCGACACCTTGTCGCGCGAGCAACTCTGGCGCGGGCTGGTGATGCGGGCGGAAATGCCGAAGTCCTTCGTGCCTTATCTGGACAAGTGCAACATCCTCGAAAAATCGCCGCTGTCGATGTCGCGCGAACTGCATTACGGCACCCTGGTCGTGCATGACCGCGTAACCTTCCTGCCGCAGGAACAGGTGGTGTACCACGTACCGGCGCAGAACGAGATTCCGGAATCAACGCTGACGATGACCATCGAGGAGCCCGAGCCGAACATCTTCTTCGTCCGCTTCGAATACGACGACGGCGCCAGCGAGGCGCAGGACAATGCGGAAGCCATGTACAACGACTTCCGCAAGTCGGCCTATACCGAGTCGGACATCGACACCATCCGCACCATCCGTGAAATGGCGGAGAAAGGCGAGCTGGGTTAAGGCTTGCCATGAAAAAATCCATCTCCCCGTTTGAGGAGATGGATCCGGACAGCGCAATAAAACCGCATCAAGCCGCATCAACCCGAAGCAAAAGCCTCGGCTGCATGCAGCCGGGCCAAACGCCGCGGATTACCGCGGCGCAGCGGCTCAGGCATCAGTGCCGTTCGCGGCCGGAGACGCGCTCGGCGCCGTAGCGCACCGCATCCTTCACCTTGTCCCATGCGCTTTCGGGATGATTGGTTTCCCATTCCCTGCGCATGCCGGGTTCGGCATCTTCCCAGCGATAGTTCCTGAAGCGTTCTGTGCCGGCCATGGTCGATCCATAGCGATAGGCGGCATCGTAGTCTTCATAACGGCTGCCGGTCTGGCCGTAGGCCGTCTGCCAGTGGGTGCGGTAATCGGAGTCGTCGGCGGTCATGCCGGTGTCGCGGTAATCAGACATCGTGCCGCTCGTGGCTGCGTCGCGCGCGCCGGCATGCGTACCGAGCTGCTCGACTTCAACATCAGTGCGGCGCACGGTGTCGTTGATGTGCTCGGTGCGCTCGGTGGCTTCCTTGCCCACCACGACTTCCTCGACCACGCGTGCGGTCTTCGATACCACGGCTTCCTCGGCGGTCTCGCGCAGCTCGACCGCGCCTTCCTTGATGGCATCGATATCGGCGGCGCTGGCCGGCTGGTCGACCGGATGGCGTTCCACCTTGACATGCTCTTCGCGCAGCTGCACCGATTCATTGACCGGCGTTTCGCGCACGCGCTGATAGACGCGCACGCCGCCGCGCTGCACTTCGCGCTTGCCGACCTGCAGCTCTTCCTCGACCACCGGAATGCGGGTGGTGTCGGTCTGGCTGCCGCGCAGGGTACGGTCGCCCAGCGCACGGTCATCCATGCTGCTATCGCCCATGCTGCTATCGCCCATGCTGCTGAGGCGATGCATCGCGGAGTCGTCCGACTCCCGCATGCCTGTCATACCGGTCATGCCGGTTGCGGCGGCCGGGGTGGAACCGGCGCTCCAGTCGGTGCGGGAAGTCGATACCGAATCCGATGCGCTCATGTCGCTCATGGCGTCGCCGATCGACGGTGCGCGCGACTGGCCGTACATTGCGCGGTCCTTCTCGATCTCGCTGTCGGTGTACATCGGTGCGCTTTCATCGTAACGGCTCCAGCCCTGGCTCTTCCAGTGCGAGGAACGCTCGTCGATATCGACCGGGTCATAGCGGTTCATGATGTCGGTGGCGCGGTCGCGCTGTTCGTCGCTGGCGGCATTGACGCTGAGCACGCAGCTGCCGCGGCGCACGGCTTCGGAATAGATGTCGCGATGCTCGTGATGCTCTTCCATGCCGAACAGGGAACGGAAGAAATTGCCGATCGAGGAGCCGCCGCCCGACGATCCTGCATCATCGCTGGCCGTCATGCCGTCGGCATCCGGGCTGAGCTGCACGTCCGAACGGGAAAAGCCGGCGGAAAGCAATTCATTCATTGCGTTCTGCGCCTGGGTATAACTGTCATACACGCCTACTACGGTATTTTCCATGATCAGTCTCTCCAATAAACAGGATTGCCCGGCAACTGCTCCGGGAAGCTCGACTTGAGTAGACAAAACAGGCATAAGCCATGCCCGCCCGCCGTGAACGTTCTGCTTAACGGGTTCAATGCGGACGCGCCGGCGGGCCTTCGTCAAAGCGCTCGACACGAACCTGCTCGGTGCGCAGGCTGACTTCCTGCGAGGCATCGATGGGCCGCTGCTGCCGGGTAATGCGCACTTCTTCCTTGAGCACCAGCTGCTTCTGCACGACCAGCACTTCCTCGAGCACGGGCACCACCAGGGTATTGCCTTCGTACCGGGTCTGCGGCGCCTCGCCGCTGACCACGCGGCCCAGCGGCACATGCTCTACCACGAGCTCGTCATGCATGAGGCGCTGCTCGATGCGTTCGGTATGCTCTGACACGGTCTTGTGAAGGCGCACGCCGCGGCCGGTTTCGACAAGCCGCTTGTCCACCTGCACTTCCTCTTCCATCACCGGGAAGCGCATCTGCGCGCCCTGGGCCTGGACCTGATCGGAAGAGACCGCGCCGCCGGCTTCGGCCGGCGCAAAACGGAACTGGAAAGGCAGGCGGTAGCTGCCGTCGGGCTGCACGGCGAGCAGGCTGACCGGCACCAGCACCTGCATGCCGTCCGCCAGCCTGATCCAGGCCTGCATCTCGTCGCCGTCCTGCTGCAGGGAAGTAATCGATGCCGGCGTGCCGTTGAGGTCGACGACCCGCGCATTGGCCAGCTGCCTGCTGGAGGCAGGTGCGCCGGCATTGTCCGGAAAGTGTGCCATGGGTTTCATCCATTCTCAGTCGGGAAAAGAGAACGGATGCAAGGAGCGGGCCGGAGTCGAGGCAGGGGCCGTGGTGCTGATTTGCAGTGCCGCGCGCCCGGAAAGATCCGGTAAATTTAGGCGGCAGATGCTGCGCGATACGCGCTTTTTACCAGACACGCGGCAAAATTTACAGCACTGCCTCGGCATCCTGCCGGAAAAGGTATTGCCGAAACTATTACTCCGGCTTGCTCTCTTACTCATATTCATGAAAACCAACCAAGGAGCCAGCCATGACGACTATTATTGCAGGCCGATTTCAGGAGCAGTCGGAGGCCACTTACGCAGTGGAGGAATTGTTGCGTGCAGGATTCGACCGCGAGCATCTCTGCTATTTCTTTTGCAATCCTGCCGGCCAGCATGGCGCCTATCCGATCGGCGGCGATGAAAACATGTCGCCCGGCGCCAAGGAGTCCGGCAAGGGCGTTGCCGCCGGCGCGGCCGCGGGCGCCGTGGTCGGCGCGGCCGCCACGCCGGTGCTGGGCCCCATCGGCGCAGTGACCGGCAGCCTGGTCGGCGCCCATATCGGCGGCCTGATGGGCAGCATGTCGTCGATGAAGGACCAGAATGAAATGCAAGAGGAAGGCAGCCCGGCCCCGAATCCGGTGCCGGTGCGCCAGTCGGGCATGATGGTCGCGGTGGCCGTGCCGCAGGACGACGAATACCACGACCGCGCGGTCAACGTGCTGCGCTCGCTCGGCGCGATGGACATCGAACAGGCGCAGGGCACGATCGAGAACGGCGACTGGGTCGATTTCGATCCGGTATCGCTGCCGCAGCTGGTCGACTATGCGCCGGAACAGGCCCGCCCCAGCGGGCCCAACCAGCGCGCCTAGACGCCTTGAATAACACAGACGGTTAGCGGAGACGACGGGCTAACCGTCGATATGCGCAATCAGCGGCAGGTGGTCGGAGGCGATGCGCGCCAGCGGCGTCGCATGCACCTTCACATGCACCAGCCTGTGCCGCGGGCGGATCCAGATGCGGTCGAGCGCGAACATCGGACGCCGCGACGGAAAGGTGCGCGGCGCCGGCACCGCTTCGAAATGCGATACCAGCCAGCGCAGCGACTGTCCCCAGACGAACCACTCATTCAGGTCGCCCAGCAGGATCACCGGCATTTCCTCGGTATCGAATACCTGCAGCAGGCGCCGCACCTGGTCGCGCCGTTCCGGAATGCGCAGGCCGAGATGCGTGGCGACCACGCGCAGCATGTGGCCGTGGCAATTGATGTCGGCATCGAGCGCGCCGCGCGGCTCGCGGCTGCCGAAGGACAGGTCGATGTTGCGCACCGACACCACCGGATAGCGGCTCAGCACCGCGTTGCCGTAGCGCCGCTGCGGCGTGTCGCAGGCCGGTCCTTCGACGCTGAAGAAGCCGGTGGCCTTTTCCAGTTCCCTGAGCACGTTGGGCGTCTTGCTGCCGCCGAGCGGCACTTCCTGCAGGGCGATGATGTCGGCGTCGATCTCGCGCAGCACATCCGCGACGCGTTCGGGCGCAAAGCGCCTGTCGCAGCCGACGGCGCCATGGATGTTGTAGGTGCAGATGGTCAGCGGCCAGGGGTCGGTATGGGGCACCGCGGTCGTGACGCGCGGCGCGGTTGCGCTCATGTCATTCATCAGGCTGTACGTTCCTCTCTCCTGGTTAGCAGTTTCTGCAGGCCGAGCGCGACGGCGATCAGCGACAGCGCCACGCCGATGAGAACGGCAACGGTGCTGGGACTGGGGTTGCGCACGGCTTCGGCAAGGTGATGCACGAAGGTCACCGTCATCGCGATGCCGGGCAGCATGCCGAGCAAGGTGCCGATCAGATAATCGCGCAGTCGGATATGCGAGGCGCCGGCCACCAGGTTGACGACCGTAAAGGGCGCGACCGGCAGCATGCGGATGACGACGACGGCGACAATGCCGCGCTTGGCCAGGCGCTTGCTCAGGCGGTTGATGCGCGGACCGAGCACTTTCTGCACGGTTTGCCGGCCCAGCCAGGCGCCGATGCCGTAGCTCACCGCGGCGCTCAGCAGCGCGCCCGAGATGGCATACAGCGATCCGACGGCGGGGCCGAAGACGATGCCGGTCACGGCGATCAGCAGCATTACCGGCACCATCGCCAGCCCGGCGATCACATAGCTCGCCACCACCGCCACCGAGGTGAACGGCAATTCATCGAGGTTGCGGGCGAAAGCGATCAGCGAATCGAGATTGACCCACTCGCGCAGCGGCGTCCAGCGCCAGGCCACGGCCAGCAGGGCCAGCCCGATGGCAAACAGGCCGATGCCGGCCAGGCGGCGCGGCACCGGCTTGCGGGCTTCGTTGGGCAGGATTTCGCTGACGAGTTCATCCGGGTTGATCGGCTTTTCCGGATCGAAAAGAGCCTGTTCCGGAATCAGGGCATCCAGTTCGGGCGTGGTCTCGGGATTCATTTCCTGCAGGCTGCGGCCCTCGGTCTTCAGCGCCGCCACTGCGGCATGCAGGCTGTTGCTTGTTGCCATTTCCGCTTCCACCCGTTCAGGCGCGGTATCGAGGTGCTCTCCGAGCAGGCGGCTGCGCAATCGCGAGATCGCCTGCCGGATTCGCGCATCGCCGCGCGCTTCGATGGTGATGTTGCATTCGGTGTCGGTGGCCATCGAGCGGCTGCTGAGATTGGCCGAGCCGATGGAAAACAGGTCGTCGTCGACCGCGAACACCTTGCTGTGCACGTTCAGGCACTGCGGCGCCAGGCCGGGTATGTGCGGGCACATCATCCGGTAGCGGCCGTAGCGGTCAGCCTCCTTGAGCCGCCTGTGGGCGCGGGCGCGCAGCACGCCCATGGTGGCCTGTTCCAGCCAGCCGCTTTGCGTCTGCGGCGAAATGATCAGCACTTCCGGCCCCTGCGGTTCCTGCAGGCGCTGCGCCAGCGCATCGGCGATGGTGCCGGAGGTGAAGTACTGGTTCTCGAAGAACAGATGCTGCCGCGCGGCAGCGATCGCGTCCAGATGCAGCTGCCTGATTTCATGCACGCCCGCCCTGCCCTCGCACTCCGGCTCGGTGCGCGAGATGGCGATATCGATCTCGGCCAGGTCCGGCTCGACATGCTGCGGCCAGGGATCATGGTCGGACGGACAGACCACCACCGGCGTTTCGCTGCAGGCGCGCTGCCAGCGCGTGCGCGCCAGTTCGCCGAGGGCGCGCGCGGCGTCGCCGTCCACCATGGCCTGGACGTCGTGAAAAGGAGCGTGCGGCTTGCCGTCGCTGTCGCAGCGCAACGGTGCATTGCAGGCATGCTCCGAGGTATCCCAGCGGCTGCGGGTCAGGTCGAGTCCGCCGACGAAAGCCACGCGGTCGTCGACCACCACGATTTTCTGGTGATGCGAGCCGCCGATCGGATGCTTGTCATCCATGCGGAAAGCCAGCCGGCGATGCGTGCGCCAGTCGAGCTTGTAGACCGGCAGCCACTCCCGCTCGAGCGCGTACAGCATCGCGAAATCCCAGTTGAGCACGTAGATGCGCAGGCTGGGCCGCGAGGCAACCACCTGATGCAGGAATTCCCCGAGCGGCTCGGGAAAGCCGTCGTTGGCGCCTTCCGGCACCAGGCGCATGCGGCTGTCGATGTCCCAGCTGAGGATGAAGACGCTGTGGCGGGCGTTGCGGATGGCAGCGCGTACCGCGCGGAAATACGGCTCGGCGTCGACCAGCATGCTGAAGCGATGGGCGCGCTCGATGCGCCAGCAATTGCGCCCTGGCTGGAGCAGGCCGGGGCCGGGCGTGGAATGAAGGAGTTCGGAGCGCTGTTGCAAAGCCATGCGTATGCTGTCAAGAAGGAAACTGTGAGCGTTCGACGCGACGCCCGGGTTGAAGTTTCTCGGCTTGATGCAGGACGCGTGCCTGCCCGCTGTCTTGCCTGCCGGCGACCTTGCGGCCGGAGAAATTGCATGCCCTGCCGGCTGCAAGGTCATGGCAGGGCATGGCCTGGAGTCGGTGTCAGCTCAGCAGCGCGTATTCGCCGCCGCGTTCAAGCGCGCGCCGGTAGGCGGGCCGCTCATGGATGCGCTTGAGGAAGTCCATCAGCTTCGGGCGGGATGCATCGAGACCGGCGCGCGCGGCGGCGGCTTCGAGCGGAAAGCTCATCTGGATGTCGGCGGCGCTGAATTCGCCGCCGGCGAACCAGGGACGCTGGGCCAGTTCGCCTTCGAGGAAATCGAGATGGCGGGTGATCTGCGGCTGGATGAAGCTGCTTTTCGCACGCCCGGCGATGGCGCGGGCAATCGGTTTCACAAAGAAGGGCATCGGACCGTGCTCGATGCGGTCGAACACCAGCTTGAGCAGCAGCGGCGGCATCGCCGAGCCTTCCGCGTAATGCAGGTAATAGGTATAGCGCAGCCGGTCTTCGCTGCCGCGCGCGGGCGCGAGCCGGCCATGGCCGTAGCGGTCGATCAGGTATTCGACGATGGCGCCCGACTCGGCGATCGTCATGCCTTCGTCGGTGATCACCGGCGACTTGCCCAGCGGATGCACCTGGCGCAGCGAGTCCGGCGCGAGCATGGTCTTGGGATCGCGCTGGTAGCGCTTGATGTCGTATTCCAGCCCGAGCTCCTCGAGCAGCCAGAGCACGCGCTGGGAACGGGAATTGTTGAGATGATGGACGATGATCATGGGACGGCAATCCTCCTGGCGTCGGTAACTGGATAATGGGTAATGGACAATGCGGCTTGCCGATTGTGCCATGTCCGTCCCGGTTCGGTCCTCCCGGCCCGCTCCTCTCGCGTCAGCCGGCCCGCATCAGATCGAGATAAGCGCCTTCGACCAGCTGGTCGTCCGCGATGCCCAGCCGTGCCATCAGCTCGTGCGCGATCTCGATGCCCTGCTCCGCGGTCTGCCCTTCGCCGAGCACCACTTCAAGCTCCATGAAGTTGCCCAGGCCCTCGACGCGGTCGAGATGGATGCGGGTGGCGCCGGCCAGGTAAAGCGTGCGCTGCTTCCTGACGCGGCCGATCTGGCCCAAAGCCTCGCTCAGCGTGGCGCGCAGATCGTCGGGCGCCGCGGTCGGCGTGATCAGGTAATACGACTCTTTCGGCCCGGCGGCATCGGCACGCCGGTAGAAGATCAGTTCGCCCTTGTCTGCGGAAAATGCGCGAAGCTTCAGGCGGCCGCTGGGACAGCCGAAGAAGGTATCGTCCTGCGAGATGGCGATCGGGCCCTGATCGGCGATGGATGCAGCCAGGGCCTCCAGTTCGCCGAGACGCTCGACGCGTGCCTTGATTTCGATATTGCGTGACATGTTCTAAGCAGGGGATCAAGAGTTGTTTGACGCATCGTGCTTCCTCCCTTCTCCCGCAAGCGGGGCATAGGCAGGGTTTCGCAAACCACTGGTTTGCGCTGCCGTAGCCGACCTGGCTTGCAAGCCAAGCTGCGGGGTGCGCAGCGAGGGTCGGGGATGAGGGAATGTGTCAAGGCCGCTCTTGTTGCAACCGCCCTCACCCCAACCCTCTCCCGCCTGCGGGAGAGGGGGCCAAATGCAAATGCCCTTGGTCTTGTCGCAGAATGCGATGCACTTGCCCAAGTTCAGATATCCACCGGATCGACTTCCAGCGACCATTTGGCGCGCGTCTTCGTCGCCCGCAGTTCCGCCATCCAGGCCTTGAGAAAGGCTTGCAGCGCCGGGCGCGAGGGCGACTCGACCAGCAGCTGGGCGCGGTCGACATTGGAGACGCGGGTCACCGTCATCGGAATCGGATCGTTGATGATGATGCCATCATGTTCCATGCATTGCGCGGCATGCTGCAGGAAGTCGAGCGCGGTCTGCAATTCCTTGGCCTCGGCGCGCATCAGCGCCTGGTACATGAAGGGCGGCACGCCGGCCTGGCGGCGTTCGTCGAGCAGTTCGCCGGCGAAGCGGTCGTAGTCGTGCGCCATCACCGCGCCGTACAGCGGATGCTGGGGATAGCGCGTCTGGATCAGCACTTCGCTGGCATTGCCGCCCTCCTTCTGGCCGGCGCGCCCGGCACGGCCGGCCACCTGCATCAGCTGCGCGAAGAGCCGCTCGCTGGCGCGGTAGTCATGCGAAAAGAGCGCGGTGTCGGGATTGAGCACGCCCACCAGCGTCAGGTTGCGGAAGTCGTGGCCCTTGGCCACCATCTGCGTGCCGATCAGGATATCCACATCGCCGCGGTGCACGCTGTCGAAGGCCGCCTGCGCGCTGCCCTTGAGCCGGGTGGAGTCGGCGTCGATGCGCATGATGCGCGCCTGCGGGAACACGCGCTGCAAGCCTTCCTCGACGCGCTGCGTGCCGCGTCCCAGCGGCTGCAGGTCGATGTTGCCGCAGGTGGGACAGGAACGCGGAATGCGCAGCTCGAGGCTGCAATGGTGGCAGCGCATCCGGTGTTCGGGCTTGTGCAGCACCATGAAGGCGGTGCAGCGCGGGCAGTTGCCGATCCAGCCGCAGGCGTCGCAGGCCAGCACCGGCGCGTAGCCGCGACGGTTCAGGAACAGCAGCGACTGTTCGCCGCGCTCCAGGCGCAGCTTGAGCGCGGCGACCAGCGTCGATGTCAGGCCTTCTCCGGGTTTGTCGCGCTCCATGTCGATCAGCCTCACCTTCGGCAGCACCGCCGCCTGCGAGGCGCGCTCGCGCAGCTCCAGCTGCCGGTAGCGTCCCGACTGCGCGTGATGCCAGGTTTCCAGCGAGGGCGTCGCCGAGCCGAGCACGATGGGAATCAAGAGCTGGCGTGCGCGCCAGACCGCCAGATCGCGCGCGGAGTAGCGCAGCCCTTCCTGCTGCTTGTAGGAGGAGTCGTGTTCCTCGTCGATGATGATCAGCTTCAGGTGCGGGAGCGAAGCCATGATCGCCAGCCGGGTGCCGAGCACGATGCGTGCATGGCCGAGGTGCGCGGCCAGCCAGTTGGTCAGGCGTTCGCCCTCGGCCAGGCCGCTGTGCAGGGTGGCGACGGCAACGCCGGGAAAGCGCGCCCGCACATTGCCTTCCAGCTGCGGCGTGAGATTGATTTCCGGGATCAGGATGAGCACCTGTGCTTGCCTGCCTTGCCCTGCGGCGGCGGCCAGCACCTGCGCGGCGGCCTGCAGATAGACCTCCGTCTTGCCGCTGCCGGTCACGCCATACAGCAGCGTGGGGGCGAAGCCTTCGGCGGCGGCGATGGCGTCGACCGCCTGCTGCTGCCCGGCGTTGAGGCGCGGCGCATCGGCCGGCGCGGGATCATGCAGGTGCTCGATCTTGCCGAGCTTTTTCAGCGCGCGATCGAGCGATACGGATTTTTCGCTGCGCAGATTTTTCGGCAAGGCCGGAATCGCGACTTCGCCGAGCGGCCGCTGATAGTAGTCGGCGGCGAAGCGGCACAGGTCCAGCCATTGCCCGGAAAGCGGCGACAGCTGTTCGCGGACGGCGATCGCGGTCTTGATCTTGTCGGCAGGAACATCCGTCTCGCTCCCGACCTTGACAATGATGCCCATCGCTTCGCGCCGGCCGAACGGCACCAGTGCAAGCTGGCCTACCTGCGGAATATCTCCCTCCACCGGCCAGCTGTAGTCGAAACAGGTGTCGAGGGGGGTGTCAAGCGCAACGGTAATGAAAACGTCGGTCACGAAGTTAAAGTAATTCTTCAAAGATTGCGCTAACACTGCGATTCATAAGGCTTTTTTCCGATGTCCACAAAGGCTGTGGATAACTTTGTGGAGAACGCCTGCTTGACAGTGAACCGAGCCAGGCGCGACGCGGGTTTGCGCAAATTGCTCAAATGAAATGCAGAAAATTTTCCATTTAAAATCAATGACTTGAAAATTCAAGTTTTTATCAGGAAATTATTACAACGAAAAAAGTTGTTGCTATGCACAAGAACATGGCTAGGCAGATTTTGTGAATAAGTGAGGACGAACAACGATGTTTGTCAATGCATTTTCCCCACTGCATGATTATCGGGACCGGTGACGGGACTGCCCGGCTTTTCCTGATGGATAGCCGGCTTGCGGCACCTCAAATCTGCATGACCGTACGGAAATTTAACGTTTTTCTTAAGGAAATGCTGTAAATACCGGTTTCATAAGTGCTTTTTCAACTATCCACAAATTCTGTGGATAACTTTGTGGAAAAGCGGCTCATAAGGGTCTGGAATGCTTGATTTCATGCGGTTTTCAACAAAATGCCGTATTGAAAAGCAAAAATAGATGCTTTATAAATCAAAGACTTATATTGCCAATGCTGTTTGGAAAGGTGGCGGCTGAACAACATCCGCACCCCGGTTTCATACCCCCCGCGACTGTGAATAAACGCGCATTTCTGTCCGGAACTGTTACGCCTGTGATAGTTATTCACAGGCGTTTTCAAACGCGTTTTCAGCCGCGTTGCCTGCGGCTAAAACTGTGGACAGCCTCCACGAGTACCGTGACTGATTCGGGCGGCGTGAACTGGGAAATTCCGTGTCCGAGATTGAAGACATGGCCGTTGCCGGCGGCCGGTGCGCCGTAGGAAGTGAGGAGCTTTTCGACTTCGGCGCGGATCTGGTCGGGGCCGGCAAACAGGATGTTCGGATCGAGATTGCCCTGCAGCGCAACCTTGTGGCCGACGCGCGCACGCGCCTGGCCGAGGTTCACCGTCCAGTCGAGGCCGACCGCATCGGCGCCGCAGTCGGCGATCTGCTCGAGCCACAAGCCTCCGCCCTTGGTAAAGACGATGGCGGGAATCTTTTCGCCCTCATGCTCCCGCTTGAGCTGGCCGAGCACTTCGCGCATGTAGGCCAGCGAGAACTGCTGGTAGGTGCCGTCGGCGAGCACGCCGCCCCAGGTATCGAAGATCATGACCGCCTGGGCGCCGGCTTCGATCTGGGCGTTCAGGTAAGCCGCGACGGCTGCCGCATTTGTCTTGAGAATGTGGTGCATCAGGTCAGGCCGGTTGTACAGCATGGTCTTGACGGTGCGGAAATCATCGGAGCCGCCGCCCTCGACCATGTAGCAGGCCAGCGTCCAAGGACTGCCGGAAAAGCCGATCAGCGGCACCCGGCCGTTGAGCGCGCCGCGGATCTGGGTGACGGCGTCGAACACATATTGCAAGGAGCCTTGCGGCGGCGCCTGCAGGGCCATGACGGCTTTTTCGTCGCGCAGCGGATGCTCGAACTTCGGGCCCTCGCCTTCGGCGAAATACAGTCCAAGCCCCATCGCATCGGGCACGGTGAGGATGTCGGAGAACAGGATGGGGGCGGCTAGCGGATAGCGGTCCAGCGGCTGCAGCGTCACTTCGGTGGCGTAGTCGGGATTCTTTGCCAGCCCCAGGAAGGAACCGGCGCGCTTGCGGGTGGCGCAGTATTCAGGCAGGTAACGCCCGGCCTGGCGCATCAGCCACAGCGGCGTGTATTCGGTCGGCTGGCGCAGCAGCGCGCGCAGGAAGGTGTCGTTTTTGAGGGGGGCGAATTTGGATGGCATAGGAAGACTCTCGGTGATCCGCCATTATCGCCGATGCGGGGCGATTCGACTGCATGGCCCCTGTTTCCGCTTCACATTTCCTGTCGCTGAATACGTGATTCCACTGTAAGCATTTTCCGTCAATCCGGCGGACAAGCCTTGCGGCGCCCGGTATTGTCAGCGTGCAACCAGAATGCCTTTCTGCTCCTCGTCGGCGACGCGGCGGATGTAGGTCGCGAAATCCGGGTCCTCGCCACGCAGCAGCTGCGGCAACAGATAGTAGAAATCCTCGCGCCGGCACCACTCGCGCATGTAGTCGTCCCAGGAATTCCAGCGCCGCAGGGCGACGCCGCTCAGGTCTTCTTCATAGGAAACGATGTAGGCGCGCTCGAACAGGGCGATCAGCATCTCGAAGATGATGAGCATGCGCTCGCGCTGCTCGTCGGTCAGATTGCTGCTCTTGGCGGCGGTGCGCAGTTGCAGGTCGGGATTGTCAAGCACGATTTTCAGGAAATCGCTGTAGGCGTTCTGCAGCAGCTGGTAGGCCTCTTCATCCTCGGCGTCGCGTTCCTTGCGCTGCTCGTAGAGGAACAGAAAAATGGCGAACGGCAGGCCGAAGACCGTCACGACGAAGCTGGCGGTTTCCCAGACATCGGGATTGAGCAGAAAATTCATGGGATTCTCGAACGCAATAAGGCTTGGTTTGTTCTTATCGTACCGGCAATCCCTGCGTCGAAGAAAGATTCCAAGGCGCACCGCCTGCAGGCGGGCGGTCCAGGCAGGCCTCAGCCAGCAGTTCCGCCCAGGCGCAGTAGCCGGCTGCGGAGGGATGGTAGCCGTCGCATGCGAGCAAGGCGGGATTGCGCGTGTCGAGCGCAAGCGGCACATGCAGCGCGATGTCGCTGGC
>Ga0194137_10000492_pt1 | contig 26479 bp, 25 predicted proteins | sample TARM_MetaG_T3_14_FD_134025 | JGI IMG/M metagenome (GOLD analysis project Ga0194137, IMG submission 134025) | Freshwater microbial communities from Pennsylvania, USA, analyzing microbe dynamics in response to fracking - TARM_MetaG_T3_14 (version 2) | ecosystem: Environmental > Aquatic >... | reverse complement strand
GGCCTCGCTGTTCATCGTTGTGTCGAGCGTGGGCATCGTCGGCACGGCATCGACGTCTCTGTCGATGCAAAATGCCGGCAGCGCCGCAGGCAGCGCATCCGCGCTGATCGGCATGCTGCAGTTCGCCGCCGGAATGGCGTTTTCGGCGCTGTCGGGACTCGGAGGCGAGGGCAGCGCCCTCCCGCTCGCGGTTGTCATCGCCGCCGCCGAAGTTCTGGCCCTGCTCGCGATGGCGACGCTGCTCGGACGCCGCCGTACCCGCTGAGGCCAGCCGCTGGCCAGCGCGTTCCGGTCAGAGGCGGCGGTTCCGCGGGAAGAAGGCTGCTGACTGCCTTCCGCCCGGACTTGTATTCGAAACTGCCCCCCGCCCGGACTTGAATCCGAAACGGCCTCCGCGTGGACGAAATCGTCCGGCGGAGGCTTTTTTTCAACCTCTTGAACCTTGTCGAATCTTGTCATTGTACTGTCATCGGGAGCGCGTATAATGGAGAAAAGGCCTATCTTCCGCTGAGGAGCTCCCCCTGCATGAACTTCAATCTTTACCTATCGGCCTTGTTGATGGCAGCTACGTCCTGCTCGGCCGTCGTCGTCTTTCTCTGCTGGAAAAGAAGGGAGCTGCCGATCGCCGTCAGCTACGGGCTCGGCATTCTGACAACCGCATTGTATACGTTCGGATATGCGTTCGAAATCGTCAGCTCGTCGCTGGAAGCGATCCGCTTCTGGCTGCGCGTCGAATATATCGGCATTCCGTTCGGCACGGTGTTCTGGATGATCATGGTGCTTCATTACACTGGCAGAGAGGCCTACATACGCAAGTGGACCGTCGCATTGGCGATGGCCATCCCCATCGTTACGTTCGTTGCCCACAACACGAACGAATGGCATCATTTGTTCTACCGAAGCCTGACGCTCGATTATTCGGAGGGCTTCCCGCTCGCCCGGATCGTCCGCGGACCGCTCTACCTCCTTCATGCCGCTTATTCCTATCTGCTCTTCTTCATCGGGACCGGAATGCTGCTTCAGATGTACTGGAGATCGGCGCCGCGAATGCGGAAGCAGGTCGGCTTCATGCTGATCGGCTCCTGCGCGCCTTACGGATTCACACTGGTCCATCTGAGCGGGGGCCTGCACACTCCTATCGACATCTCTCCTTTCGGATTCGTCCTCTCGGGCGTTTTTTTCCTGCTCGGCATCTATCAGTTCAACCTGCTTCGGCTGGCGCCCATGGCGCTGCAGAAAGTGTTCGAGTCGATGCAGGACGCCGTTCTCCTGCTCGATCTCGATGACAACATAAGCGGCTTCAACCAGGCGGCCTGCCGCGCCATTCCCGGGCTGGGCCGCAAAAACGGCATCGGGCTGCCGGTCGCGGCGCTGCTCGGGGGGCAGCCGGAGATACGCCGGATTGCGCTTGGCGGCGATTTCAGCGGACGGGAGCGGATTCGGGATGAGGCATCGGGCCTGCATTACCAGGTCCAGCTGTCGGAAATCCACGACTACCGCTCCAGGCCGACCGGCAAGATGCTGCTCCTGCGCGACGTGACGGATACGGTCCTCTCGGAGGAGCGTCTGCTGGAGAACGCCAGGCAGCTGAGCGACCTGAACGCCTTCAAGGATCAGATGTTCAATGTCGTGGCCCACGATATCCGGGATCCGATCGCGGTGCTCCACAACCTGATGGAGCTGCTGGAGGAGGAGACGACGGACTGCAGAGAGGAGGAGCAGGAGATCGTCCGCGAGATGGGAGGCCAGGTGCGCAACATATTTGAGCTGGTCGAAAGCCTGCTGGAATGGTTCCGCAGCCAGCGCGGCGGCATGAACTTCGCTCCAGTCGCCATCGGCCTGGAAAATGCAGTCCTGCGCAACGTGCGGCTGCTCCGAAGCCGCAGCGAAGACAAGGGCATCGAAATCCGATCCGAAATCGCTCCCGATGCGACGGTGTATGCCGACAAGGAGATGCTGGACCTGGTCCTCCGCAATCTGCTCTCCAATGCCGTCAAATTCACGAAACCGGGCGGACGCATCCTTCTGCGCGCTTCAAGCTCCGGAGACAGCATGCTGGTGTCCGTCCGCGATTCGGGCATGGGAGTGCCCGCAGATCAGATCCATACGCTGCTGAACGAGGACTTTTCCATTCCTTCCGAGGGAACGGGCGGGGAACGGGGAGTCGGTCTCGGCTTGACCCTGTGCAGGGAGTTCGTCCGGCTGAGCGGCGGGGAAATCTGGTTCGACAGCGTTCCCGGTCAAGGAAGCACCTTTTATTTCACCATGCCGTCCGCGAATGCCGCGGAAGAGGACAAGAGGGAGATACGATGAGAGTCGTCCTTATCGATGATGAAAAAGCGATGCATCTGATCCTGAAACGGATGCTGGCTAAAATCGGCGACGGGATCGAAATTGCCGGCAGCTTCACCGATACCGCTTCGGCGGAAGCGTTCCTGAGCGGGGAGGAGGTGGACATGGTTTTCGTCGACATCCAGATGCCGAGGGACAACGGCTTTGCGTTCGCCCAGCGGCTCCGCGAGCGCGGCAGCGAGGTGAGGGTTGTTTTCGTCACCTCTCATACGGCCTACGCGCTGCCGGCGTATGATTTGTACGCCTACGACTATATGGTGAAGCCTGTCGTCCAGGAACGGCTGCAGAAGACGGTCCTGCGGGCGATGGCGGAGCTGGGCCGGGAGACGAGCCGTCAGGAGAGCGCAGCTGGGGCCTTGCCTCAGGCGCAGATCAACTGCCTCGGGCGGATGGAGATCCGGAGCAGCACGCTGGGACTGGTCAAATGGAAGTCGAGCAAAAGCGCCGAGCTGTGCGCCTACCTGCTGCTGCAGCGCGGCAGCCTTGTATCGCGAGCCCGGCTCATCGAGGATATTTTCGGAGGGAAGCCGCTCAAGAATGCCGAAATCTACCTGAATACGACCGCCTATCAGCTGCGCAAGCTGCTCGATACGGTCGGACTGAAGGGAAGCCTTCATTCGGATCCGAATCATTATGCGCTCGATCTCAGCCAAGCCCAGGTGGACATGGTTCGTTTCGAGGAGGAATGCCGGGAGCTGGCGTCCATCGACGAGAGCAATCTGGAGCAGGCGCTGGAGCTGGAGCGGATGTATGCCGGCAGCCTGTTCGGCGATCTGGATTATCCATGGGCGTGGAGCGAGGTCGAGCGGCTCTCCCTCCTGTATTCCGGCTTCGCCCAGCGGCTATGTGTGGCGCTGCTGAATCTCGGAGACGCTTCGGCCGCGCTGCTGCTGCTCGGCAAGCTGAGCCTCCACAACGAGCTGGACGAAGAAACGTTCAGGCTGGAGATAAGAGCGCTCTTCATGCAGCATAATCGGGAAGGCTTGATCCGCCGCTACAAGGAATACGAGCTGATGCTGAGGGAGGAGCTCGGCGTAGGGCCTTCCATGGAGATCAACCAGCTTTATGCCGAGTCTCTGGACAGTCTGAATGAAAGGAATTGAACCGCAATGATTGGAAAAGACCCATTTCGAATGACGAAATGGGTCTTTTGTTTCATATGAAAGATAGATTTTTCGTCGAAGTTTGTCATTTAACCGTCATCGGCTCTCATTATACTCCTTTAGAAGCTATTAATCTCTTTGGGAGTGACTAAGGGAGTATGAAAAAAGGTCTAATCGCAGGACTGCTTGGAATCATGGTTGCCTCTTCTTTCCTGCCTGTGCCGTCCGCGTCGGCGGCAGGCGAATTGCCGACCAATCGTCCGTGGACGAAATGCGCGGATGAAAATGGTTTTTGCTCGTTTGAAGGAACGAAGGAAGTCCGTTTTGGAACCGGCAGCAGCTACATGTTCGCTACGGCAACGAACGGGATCGCCTGCTCGGTTGCAGCATTCGAAAATGATCCTGCAGGCGGCGTGCGGAAGCAATGCGAGATGCGCGACCTGCTGTCGGAAGGCACGCCGGAGGTGACGGGCTTTCTTAGCGAGGATTTCAAAACGCTGACCATCGCCTTCGATCGCAGCGTCGTGCCTGCAGATGAGGCAGAGGATTTGAAAAGCGCCGTGACCGTCCGGAAGACGGGCACCGAAGACTTTGCGCCTCTTGATACGGCGGATACAGTCTCTTATGACGCAGCCAATCCGGACAAGCTCGTTCTGTCGCTGGCAGAGCCGCTGGTCGGCAAGGGCAACGCGGTAGCTATCGCTGCGAACGCACTCGTATTGGACGAGGATACGGAGCCTTATGCCCAGTCCATTGTCATTGACTCCATCATCGGAGCGGACATCACCCCGCCAGCCTTCATCGGAGCCGAGAAGAGAAACAGCGGTTATGAGATCAGCCTGCATTTTGACGAGTCGCTACAGATCTCCTATCCGGCCGATGTCACGGACGAAACGAATGAGGAAGCCTACCTGCTGAGCAGCTTGCAGATCGCACAGGATGGGGAGCATTTCTCCCCGCTCGTGAATGGTCTTGCCTACGGAAGCGTCAACGGAAGCAAGCTGGTTATCGGCTATAATGGCGATCTCAAGCTCGTGTCCGGGCCGAAGACGAAGCTCAAGCTTGCCGCCGGCCTGCTGAAGGATGATTCGGGCAACTCGACTCCGGAGCTTACCTTGAGCGTGAGCCCGCCTGCGATCCGCAGCGCAGAGCTCAGCGCGGACAATCATGACGTGACGGTTACGTTCGACCGCTTGGTCTATGCAACGCCGTTTTTTGGTCTGGACGAGCTGAAGTCCAGAATCCGGCTGATGGATTCGAACAGAAACTGGAATCCGGGCGCTGGCGATACGGCGTCGATCACAGGGAACAAGCTGCTTCTGCATATGGAGAAAGCGCTGAGCGGGGAGACGACCCAGATCTCTATCCAGGGCGGGACGCTCCAAGACGCGAATGGGAATTATTCGAATGATAATGTCGTTACCGCATACCTGGCTGCACATGCAGATGGAGACATAGCGGATACGACACCTCCGGAATATGTCAATTATTTGCTTTCGCCCGATCTCAAGGATCTGACGCTTATCTTCAATGAGGATCTGGCCATGAGCGAGGAAGACATCGCAACGTTCAAAAACAATGTTTATTGGCGGAATAACTGGATGAACCAGCCTCTCCCGTCCAGTTCGACGGTAACCGTTTCGGGCCGTACCCTGACGATCCATTTTGAATCGTTTTCAAGCTCGATTTATTATATCTATGGCAATCTGGCAGCCGTCAAGGATCTTGCAGGCAACTACTCAAACAGCAGTTTCAGTACGTGGTATTTCCAAGTCAACAACGGGAACGGAATCAGTCTGCAAGGCGGGTATGTCGGCTTGAAGGGCGGTTTCCTGGGCCTTTACTTCGGAAATCCTTACTCGGAAGAGTTGGTGGATTTGACAGCCGACGAGAACGGCGGATCCCGTCTGTACGATTTGATCTCGATCTCGAGCGACAACGGAGCGACGTATCAGACCTTGTCCGCTGGCGATAAAGTCGTCCTGCAAGGAAATCAGGCGGGCATCTTCCTGAAAGATCCGATCAAGGCGGGAACCGTTCAGGTGAAGATCGCCGCCGGCGCCTTCATCGATTCGCATCGCTACAGGGCGAGCGGAGAGCTCAAAATGACCATTGCTCAAAGCGACTCCCGGCTCACCGGCTATCTGTTCAGCGATGCCGATACGGTGTTGAAATCGGATGACGACAGCGGCTGGAGCAGCCGTATCCGCAACGTGAAGGTATGGGACCGATGGAGTGGTTCCGGAGACCGGGATCTGACCGATGCGGAGTACAGCGTCGCCGGCGGCAAGCTGACGATCGCCAAGGGCGTCTTCCTGAAAGACCGCAGATATTTGATCGAGGTCGAGGCTGAAGGCTACGGCACCCGAGCATTCGACGGGGAAGCCTTCAAATCTTCCGATATTTTCTATATGACGGCGCCCGCAGTCACGAAAACAAACGGCATTGCCGCCAAAGTGTTCATCTACAACCAGGCGCAGTCGGACAATGCCGGAACCCAGTCTGTCGTCTTCGAGCTGTTCGACGGCACGACGCCGGTCGGCATCGCCTCGAGCGAGCTCATGGTCGGAACGGGCACCTATACCGTGAAGTTCAACGTATCGGATGCGGCATCCAAAGCCTATACCGTCAAGGCGTTCCTCGTCAGCAGCTTCGACAGCGGCACGATGGATCTCGGCCTTAGTCTCGGCACGGTCAAGACACAGGCGGAAATCGACGAAGCCATGCTGCGGAACGGCTACAACGACTAATGAGGAAGCGGGGAAAACCAAACGTGAATTCGCGAGTGCTGCAATTTGTCATGATGCTCACGCTGTGCCTCGCCCTCGTGGCGCCGGCGGCTTCCGCCGCCGGTTCCGCCGCCGTTGCGCTTGATGCCGTTCCGGCGGTCAAGGCGGGGGAAAGGGTCGATCTCAAGGGCAGCTCTTCCCTGGACGAGATCATCGTCAAGGTGCTGCGGCCCGACGGCAGCATCGTCTACTTCGATATCGTGCCGGTGACCGGCGGCAGCTTCGCAGCTCCGTTCACGCTTGGCGCGGGAGAGCCTGGAGGTACCTATACGGCCGTTGCCGGAAAAGGAACCCAGGTGGACAGCAGGCGTTTTGACGTGACGGCTTCGTCAACGGGCGGGGGCAATGGAGGCGGCGATGGAACGATTTCGACGCCGACGCCGACAACGGCGCCGACGACGTCATCGACGCCAACAGCAACGCCAACGGGAACAGCGACGCCGACGCCAACGCCGGCGACAGGAGGCGGCTCCACAGGCGGCGGCGCTGCGGCAACTCCGGCACCGACACCGCCGCCGGCTGCAGCCGGCAAGCCGATCACGCCGATCGGCTCCGGAGCGGCTCCGGTCGTCGTGGACGCGAGCAAAATCAAAGTCTCCGAATCGGCCGACGGCGCAGGCCGTCCGGCAACGGTCGTCGCCCCGGATGCGGCTGCGCTTGCCGACGCGCTGGCCAAGGCGGCCAAGCAGGACAACCATGGCGCAGCGCCTGTCGTCTACATCGCGTTTGACGGCAAGCCGGGCCAAACGGTACGCTTCGACCTGCCGTTCTCCGCACTGAAGGATGCGGCCGCAGGCATGCTCGTATCGCTGCAGACGGCGGACGGCGAATATTCGCTGCCTCTGTCGGTGCTGGACTTTGCAGCAATTGCGAAGCAGCTGGGCGCTCCGGCTGTCGACATCACCCTGCAGATCGCCATCGATCCGGCGGGCGATGATCTGAACAGCCGCATCAAGAAGAGCGCTGCGACGATCGGCGCATCGCCGCTTGGCGGAGCGATCGGATTCTCGATGTCGGCGGCAGCCGGCGGGAAGACCGTCGAGCTGAACGAATTCGGCTCGACTTATGTGTCCCGCACGCTCGTCGTGACGGGAATCCAGAACGGAGACCATGCGACCGTCGCGCTGTATGATCCGCAGACGGGTACGTTCAGCTTCGTTCCCGCGCTCTTCGCCAAACAGGCGGACGGTACGGTCAAGGCGAGCTTCAAGCGGACAGGCAACAGCATCTACACGGTATTGACGGCGGACAAATCGTTCGCGGACCTCAGCGGACATTGGGCCAAGTCCGATGTCGAGCTGCTCGCCTCCAAGCTCGTCGTCAACGGAGCGGCTGCAGGCAAGTTCGCTCCGAACGGCAGCATCACGCGGGCGGAATTCGCAGCGCTGCTCGTCCGCTCCCTCGGCCTTGCGCCGGATGCTTCGGCAGCCGCCTTCAGCGACGTCGCCGCAGGCGACTGGCATGCCGGCGCCGTCGGCGCAGCAGTGAAGGCGAAGCTGGCGGAAGGCTTCTCGGACGGCAGCTTCAAGCCGAACGACACGATCTCGCGCCAGCAGATGGCGGTCATGATCGGCCGCGCGATGACATTCGCGCAAGGCTCGGCAGCTTCTTCCGCAGCCTCTTCGCTCGACGGCTTCAAGGACAAGGCGGGCATTGCAGACTGGGCCCGCGTCTCCGTCGCGCAAGCCGTCGATGCAGGCATCCTTACCGGCATGACCGCAGATTCCTTCGCCCCTGAGGCGAAAGCGAGCCGCGCCCAAGCGGCCGTCATGCTGAAGCGGTTCATGCAGCAAGAGGGCTTGATCGGCTGATCGGTACAGCTTGGATTTGCCAGCTCTCAGGCCAGCCGGTTATTCCGGCTGGCCTTTTTTCCATTTCCAGTGGAACCATGCGGCATGGTTTTGCCCTTCTGCCCGTCTTCTGTTTCCGCAGAAAGCAGCCGTACCGCGCTAGGGGTGGGTTTCTTCCAGCCGCCTTCGTATGAAGCCCGCGCTCGGATTGCGCCTTTTGTCCCTCGATCCCTTCTTTTCATATGGTACAATCAGGAAACGAGCCTTGGCTGCACGGCCGCACGGGAGGGAAGCCGGTATGGGCAAAACCAAAATATTCATCAGCTCCGTCAGCGAGGACGGATTGAAGCCGCTGCGGCGGACGGCTTTCCGGGAACTGGAGAGCCTTGGCCATGAACCGTTGATGTGGGAAGAAAATCTGGGCCCTTGGCCCTCCTATCTCAACCCGGTCGAAAAATGCCTGGAAGCGGTAGGGGAGTCCGACCTCTATGTGCTTTTCATTGGAACGAAGGCAGGGACCTACGATCCCGTCTCAGGCATTACGGTGACCCATTCGGAGCTGATCTCAGCGCTCGACAAAGGGATCGCGGCTCTCGTCTGGGCCGACGTCCAGGTGAAGGCCCGCTTTTTTGCCTCGGTGGCTTACAGGCTCGATGCCTATATCGATCGTTATGTCGAGGAGACCGGCCAGTATCCCGATAATGGCCGGCTGCTGGATTTTCTCCGTACCTGCGAGGAGGCGGACGCCCATGTCGATCCCTATGTCTGGCTGCTCTTGTACGACCTCCGCCAGCGCGGCATCTATGTGGAGGATCTGGCGGCAGCGGTTCCGATCGACTGGAAAAGCTACTTCAGCGATCTGCTGCGCCGCGGCCTGCTGCTGCTCCCGCTGGAGCCGTCCATCATGGACAACAGCCTGCGGCTGGAGCAGGCCGGCCAAAGCTTCGACCTGATGACGGCGCTGCTGCCGCAAGTTCGGCTGGAGCCTCCGGGCAGCTGGGCGGACTGGCTGGCCACGGTGAGCCAGCGGCTGCAGGGCCGCCAGGTGAAGCATGCCTATGGCAGCTGGAGCCGCGAGACCGTCGGCCATTATGAGGCCTGCAACGGGGCGTCTCTCTACCGGCATGAGGGCGGGGAGCTGCGCTTCGTCGCCTGCTGCGGACAAACGTCGGCGGTGCGGGCTTTTGCCCTGGACGATCAGAGCTCCTATGTCGCGCTCACGTACGGCATGGGAAGCCGGGCCGAGGGCGTATACTACAAGGAAGCCCGCCAAAAGTTCTTCTACTGTGTCCGCAGCGGCCCTTATGTGGCGACATTCCATTTTCCGGCGGGACCGTCCTGGAGCAACCTCCGCTATATGCGCTACAAAGACAGCGTGAATAATGCTATAATAGGGCCTAACACGCAGATGATCCGGCTGGTGAGCTTATTTCTGGGAGGGATGCGGCAATGAAAAGCTGTGTATGGGTATCCAAGAACGGCCGAGTATCCGAGGCGGACGGCATTCAGCCCCGGGACGCGCTCCTGTTCGCCACCGGAACGGCGACCTCGGAGGACCTGCTCCTCCAGCAGAGAATCGCCGCCGAACAAAATATCCGACTGATCCGGTCGAGGCTCGCGGAAGCGACCCGGCGGTAGCGGTTACATGAATCCGTCCCTCGTGGCGGATTTTTTGCTGCATCGCGGGTTGAGCCGGCTGCGGCAGCTTCGAATGGGCGTGCTTCCCGCCGTACGGCTGTCGGGCACAAGGAAGTATAGTCAGGAAGGGGGGCGGTCCGATGGTTTCGGAGCTTGAGCTTGTCGTCCGGTCCACGGAGATCGACGTGAACGGACATGTCAACAACGCCAAGTACCTGGAGTATCTGGAGTGGGGACGGGAAGACTGGTACGAGCGGGCGGGACTGTATTACTCGGCCTTCCTCGAGATGGGCATCCAGACGGTGACGGTCAACGTCAACATCAACTACAGGCGGGAATGCGTGCAGGGAGACCGCCTGACCGTGCGTACGCATCCGCGGCGCGCCGGCCGGACCAGCTATGTCCTGAAGCAGGAGCTCATGGATGCCGCGGGAGTCGTGAGGGCCGACGCCGAGGTGACGAGCGTCTGCATGGATGCAGCCGAGCGGCGCAGCCGGGAGCTGCCCGATCGGCTGCGCGAAGCGCTTCAGGCAGTGGACGCATAGGATCGAGGAACGCATTTGACATAGAAAATCTAGAGGGGGAATCATCATGACAGGCAAACTGATCTTTTTCGATATCGACGGAACGCTGCTCGACCATGACAAGAACATCCCGGCATCAACCAGGGAGTCCGTGCGGCGGCTCCAGGAAGCGGGCCACGAGGTGGCGATCGCTACGGGACGCGGACCGTTCATGTTCAAGGAAATCCGCGAGGAGCTCGGCATCGAGTCGTTCATCAGCTACAACGGCCAGTATGCGGTCCGCAAGGGCGAGGTGATCGTGCGCAATCCGATCCGTCCGGAATATTTGCAGCGGATTACCGATGCCGCCGTGGCCAACGACCATCCGATCGTGTATATGAACGAAGAGACGATGAAGGCCAATATCGAGCAGCATGACTACATCGACGAGAGCATGAGCTCCCTGGCGCTCAAGAACAAGGTCATGGAATGGGACAAAGAGTATTACATCGGGCGCGAGATCTACCAGTGCCTGCTCTTCTGCACGATCGGCGACGAGCTGAAGTACCGGGAGACGTTCCCGGAGCTGGACTTCATCCGCTGGCATCAGTTCTCGATGGACGTGCTTCCGCTCGGCGGCTCCAAGGCCAAGGGCATCGAGACGTTCGTGAAGCTTGCCGGCGTCCGCCCGGAGGATGTCTACGCGTTCGGCGACGGGCTGAACGACATCGAGATGCTGCAGCTCGTGCACAACAGCGTGGCGATGGGCAATGCGATCGAGAGCGTGCAGAAGGCTGCCAAGCATGTGACGAAGGATGTAGCCGAGGACGGCATCAAGCATGGCCTGGAGCTTGTCGGCCTGCTGTAGGTTTCGGCATGGATCGGCTGAATGCGGGCAGCTTCGCGGCAAGATGGCGGGTTCATACTGAACCGTGGATGCCCATGCACGCGAAAAGAATGAATGCCGGTGCAGAGTAAAGTATCAACGCGCAGAGCAAAAGGCTTGCACGCCATGGCAGAGGCACTCGTGCAGAGGAAAAGCATCAAGGCGCAGAGCAAAAGGCATGAATGTGCAGAGCAAAGGCATTCACGCCATTGGCAAAGCAAAACCATGCACGCCGATGGCAGAGCAAAGGCATGCACGCGCAGAGCAGAAGCATGCACGTCAATCCACCCTAAGGAGCCTGCCCAAAAAAACCAGCCGCTCAACGGCTGGTTTTTTTGGGCATCTATTGTCAGCTGCGGGCCTCGGCCGTCCGGGTTACCCGCCGCTCGAGATGCCGGGTGCGGATGAGGATGGCTGCGCCGACGAGCATGAGTCCGTTGATGACGAACACGTATCGGATCGGAATCCAGCCGCCCAGCAGCCCTCCGATCATCGGGCCGAGCATCGTCGCGAGCTGGGTAGCGGACTGGTTCAGCCCGAAGGCGCGGCCGCGGAATTCCGGCTCCGTCACTTTCACAATCATGGCGTTCAGGGCCGGATATACGCCGGCGAAGCAGAGGCCGTAAAAGAAGCGGAGCACGCCGAAGCCGACATAGCTGCTGGAGAAAAACTGCAGCAGGTTGCCTATTCCGCCTCCCATCAGGCCGATGACGAGCACGTTCGTATAGCCGATCCGGGAGCCGAACTTGCCCCACTGGGGAGCCGCGATCAGCGTCGCGATGCCGACGGCGGAGAAAATGATGCCGGAGAGCAGCGTGGCGTCGCTCTTGCCTGCCCCGAGCTCGATCACATAGACAGTCAGCAATGGCTCCAAGATCATGACGGAGAACGTTCCCAGCGCGACCAGTCCCAGCATTGTGACGAAGACGCGGTTCGAGAAGGCTTCCTTCAGATCCTGACGGACCGAAGAGCGTACCGTCTTGCGGTTGAAATTCTGCTCCTTGACGAAAAAGACGGCAATAAGAGCGGAGACGAGCACGATGCAGCCCGAAAAGACGAAGCTTTCGCGGTTGCCCATGTAATGGCTGACGATGCCGCCGATGAGCGGGCCTAGAATGCCGCCTGTCGCGCCGGAGGTCGCCATGATGCCGAGCGCGTAGCCGGTCTTCTCCTCCGGAGTATTGGTCGCCACGAGCGCGATTGCCGCGGGCACGTATCCGGCGAGCAGGCCCTGGCCGACGCGGAGCAGCAGGAACAGATAGGGATCGTGGATGAAGAAGGTGAGCATGTACAAGGCCGCGAGGGCGAAGCCGGAGCGGATGAGCATCGGGCGCCTGCCGTATTTGTCCGAGAGGGAGCCCCAGTAGGGAGCGATCAGCGCGCTCGCGAGAAACGTGATGCCGAAAGCAAAGCCGGACCAGAGGGTGAGCCGGCTCGAGACGCCAAGCTCGTTATGCAGAAAAATCGGGATGAAGGGGATGGAGATCGAGTAGGCCGTGCTGCAAAAAAAGACGCCGGTCCACAACACAAGGAGGTTGCGCTTCCATAAGAATGAATCCGCCATGAGGGGTATCAAGTCCTTTCTGGGGGCTGGCCGGACCCTGGTTCTAGCCTATATTGGGTTCAAAATTCTTCCTATACCCGGTTGCTTGCGGTGTTCTCCGATCGTTGCCGTCATCTTCCATTCTACTCCTCCCCCTCTCGGAATCCAACCCTCAAAGGCAAGTTGGGCGCAGGGCCAATTCCGGGTATGCCGATTAGCTTCAGCTGAGTTTCGGTAATAATAGCAGGAAGAAAGCTATGCCGGAAGGAGACGAAAAGAGTCATGCGATACGATGTCGTCATTGTCGGGGGCGGACTTGCGGGACTGAGCGCGGCGGTTCAACTGGGCCGCTACAACCATAAGGTGCTGGTCATCGATTCCGATAACGGGAGATCGAACTTCTGCCTTCGTTACCAGAATCTGATCGGCTGGAAGAACGGGGTCAGCGGGCCGGAGCTGCGCCAGGTGGGCAAGGAGCAGGCGGAGAAGGTCGGCGTCGAATTCGTCAAGGGCAAAGCTGTAACAGCGAAGGCGTACGGAGCGGAAGAGTTCGTCATCGAGACGGATGCCGCAGAGCGGTTCGAGGGACGGAGGCTGCTGCTGGCGACAGGCGTCATGGACAGGCTGCCGCCGCTCGAGGGACTGGTTCCGTGTCTCGGCATAAGCATCTACGTGTGCCCGGATTGCGACGGCTACGAGCTGTCGGGCCGGAGGGCGATCGTCATGGGATCGGGAAATCCGGGAGCGCATATGGCGGATATCCTGACTTACTGGACGCCGGATCTGGTTTATGTAAACCATGAAGAGAAGGAGATCGCTCCCGAGCTCATGGACAAGCTCCGGCAGAAGGGCGTCGAAATCATGGAGGAGCCGATCCGCCGACTGATCATCCGGGACGAGCAGCTGCAGGGAATCGTGCTGGAGTCGGGCAAGGAAATCGAGGGCGGCAAGGCCTTCGTCGCCTTCGGCGGCAACGAGGTGCGTTCCGGACTGGCGGCGCAGCTCGGCGTCACGCTCCACGGGAACCGCCATATCGAAGCGGATCCGCGCACCAAAATGACGAACATCCGCCATGTGTGGGCTGCAGGCGACGTCCTTGCGCATTCGGAGCAGGCTTCCATCGCCATGGGCGATGGCTGCCAGGCGGCGATCTGGATTCACAAGAGCTTGATCGAGAAGGATGGGAGCAAGGCGCTGAGGCCTTTGGAGGCGGCGGCTGAGCAGGGAATAGAGTTGGAGGAATGCAGGAATACAGGAATGTAGGAATGCAGAATGTAGGAATGCAGAATGTAGGAATGTAGGGATGTAAAATGTAGGAATGTACAATGTAGAATGTAGGAGAAGGGGAACGTTTTGCTGCGCATTGGAAACAGGCTGTGGCTGTATACTTATCAGCAGTTGCGGGCAACCGTCTGGTTCAGACAGGGCTGACGAATGGCAGGAAGCTTTGCTTCCGGCGATCCGGCAGCCCTCTTTGTGGTCGTGAGAGGTCTCCAAGAGACGAAGCGGCCTATTAGTTGGATTATGGGAGATACAATAAGATGATGGTAGGAACGACAAAGACGGGTTTTCCGCCTTATTCTTTGAGTTTAGGAAAAATAGGAACGAGTAAGACGAATTTTTCGTCTTATTCTATGAGTTTAGGAAAAATAGGAACGAGTAAGACGAATTTTTCGTCTTATTCCATGAGTTTAGGGGAAATAGGAACGAGTAAGACGAATTTTTCGTCTTATTCCATGAGTTTAGGGGAAATAGGAACGATTTAGACGAATTTTTCGCCTTATTCCTTGAGTTTAGGGGAAATAGGAACGAGTTAGACGAATTCATCGTCTTATTCCTTGAGTTTAGGGGAGATAGGAACGAGTAAGACGAATTTTTCGTCTTATTCCTTGAGTTTAATTGGAAGCCAGCGTTTAGGATGCCCAGAAATGGAGCGGGTTGTCCGACAATCTGAGTGTGCATGTTGTCGTGGCCCATTCACCGGACCTGACCGTGAAATTCCGGAAACGCTAATCAGCGTAACAGTTGCCGATCCCGTTTCGGACGGGTGGCCGATCTTTGTCATGACGATTCGGATATCGGCCAGTGGACGTTGGACGGGTTCAGTGTCTACATGCGGCGGTTCTTCCGGTCGAGCCGCCCAGCGCGATCCAGTCTTTCGCCAAGCGAGACTTTCCAGCTCTCCAACCGTTTGCTGCGACCGCCGCAAAGGGCTGCGCAAATCCGGACGATACCGTAGAGGCACCAGACCAGTTCGTACGAAGCGCCCACGTCTCTTTCTATGATGGCGCTGGGATTGTTTCGAATCATGGAAACCCTCCTTTCTCCTTATGTCCGTTGTCGGTGACAGCGTATCAAATCGGCCCGCATGAATCCACTTTTTTACATTTTATTGACGGAATGGCTCATCATCTTCCTTTTTCCGTATACCGGCGTTAAAATGAGGCTCTAGAACAAATGTTTGGAGCCGCCGAACAACGGAGGAGGACAGGCGATGCCGTTCCAGTTCAAGGCCGGGGATTATCCCGACACGCCCGGCTGCTACCTGATGCGCGACGCATCGGGCCGTCTGCTGTATGTCGGCAAGTCCAAGAAGCTGAGGAGCCGTCTGCGTTCCTATTTTCATACCAATCATAAACGCAAGCGGCTGAGAGAGCTTGTCGGCCTCATCGATTCCATCGAAGTGCTGCTCGTCAACAACGAAACCGAGAGCCTGCTGCTGGAAAACAATCTGATTAAGATTCATAAGCCGCCTTACAATCGAGCGCTGAAAAAGGACAATAGCGGCTACGCCTACCTGATGCTGACCGCCGAAAGGATTCCAAGGCTGGACGTTTACTATCGCGACCGCCGCGAGCAGGGGAGCGAGACCGCCTCTTCCGCCGAGGCGGCTGGTCAAACATGCCGGCCCTTCCAGTCCAAAGAATCGAATGCTCCGGGCGCCTTGAACGCCTCGAACGAGCCTAACGCTCCCGGCGCATCAAGAAGCGGGTGGAACTCTTCAGCTTCAACAGCCTCGGCTGCGGGCAAGAACAGGGCGACGAATGCGGGACTGGAGCCGAAGCGCTTCGGGCCGTTCGCGAGCGCCCGCTTCCGCAACGAGCTGCTGGAGTTCGTCGCCGACCACTACAAGCTGCGTTCCTGCACCAAGCTGCCCAAGCGGGCTTGCCTGCTCTACCACATCGGCAAATGCAGCGGAATATGCGAAGGCCATATCACCGAGGAGGAGTACGGCGAGAAGGTCAAGCAGGTATCCGAGCTGCTGTTCAGCGGCAGCAAGGAGGCGCTGATCGCGCAGATGTACCGTCAAATGGGCGAATATGCCGAGCAGCTGAAATTCGAGAAAGCCCAGAATATGCTGGGCCATATCCGCAACCTTGAGAAAACGCCGGACAAGCAGATCGTCGACCGCGAGACGAATGTGAACCAGGAGGTTCTGTACTTCGGCGAGGAAGGCGTCATGATCGCCAAGGTTCAGGAAGGCATGCTCCGAGACCTGCAGCTGCACGAGCTGGAGCGCGGGTACGGCGAGGCGGCCTGCGACCGTTTCCTGATCCATCGTTATCGGCACAACACCAAGCCGGACGAGCTCATCGTCAATGCCGTGTCCGATCCGGGAGCGGTTCGCAGGGCGCTCCGCATGCCCGGAGAAGGCCGGGCCCGCCCGCTTCTCATTACGCAGCCCAAGCGCGGATTGAAGCATGCGCTGCTGCAGCTGTGCAAGGAGAACTACGAGTATCGGAAGGGCGGCGGCTGACAGCCGGCCATTGGAGCTTAATTCGGAATGAAGGCTTGCCACCGGATAGTGAGCCTGTCTTCGGACAGCAAGCTTGCCTCCCGGATTTCGAAGCTTGCTTATTCTCCTTCTTGGGTAATAGGACATAGTTTGAACGCAGAGGCCGGGATTTGGAGCCGGCGGCGAGCGGAGATAGATCCGTATCGTGCAGGCTTGACCGGATTCAGGCTATTCTGGAGAGGAGGCGCAGCCATGCAGCAGCCGTTGATGCTCGTTACCGGAGCGAATTCCGGCATGGGTCTGGCTACGACCGTCGAGCTTGCCCGATCGGGAGCAAAGGTCGTCATGCTTTGCCGCGACGCTCGGCGCGGAGCGGAGGCGAGGGAGGAAGCCATCCGGCGCAGCGGATCGGGAGATATCATGCTGATGACAGCCGATCTCGGTTCTCTCGACAGCATTAACCGGTTCACCGAAGATTTCCGTGCCCGCTACTCCCGGCTTGACGTGCTCGTGAACAATGCCGGGGTTGTCACCGTGAAGCGGGAGACGACGGAGGACGGCTTCGAGCGGATGATCGGCGTGAACCATCTGGGTCATTTCGCGCTCGTCCACGGATTGATGGAACCGCTCCTTGCAGCGGGGAGCTCACGGATCGTAATCGTCTCCTCCGGCGCCCATAAGGCGGGCAGCATTCATTTTCCCGACCCGCATCTTACAAAAGGGTTCAATGTCGTCAAGGGGTATGCCCAGTCCAAGCTCGCAAACCTGCTGTTCGCGCTGGAGCTGAGGAAGCGCTACAGCGATCGAGGGATTCACGTGCATGCCCTTCATCCGGGGGCCGTTTCGACCAGTCTTGGCGTCAGCCGCGACACCGGCTTCGGCAAGGCTGTCTACAAGCTGCTGAACCCGTTCTTCCAGACGGCTGAGGCAGGCGCTTCTACGGCCATCTACCTGGCACTGTCGGAAGAGGGAGAAGAGGAAGGAAGCCTGTATTATATCAAAAGCAAGCCGGCCGAGCCTTCCCGCAAGGCTTTGGATGAAGAAATGGCCGCTCGGCTCTGGCGATGGAGCCAGCAACAGACCGGCTTGGTCTGGAGCGAGCCGCCGGCAGCCGTACTCCGCTGAGCTGCGGGATGCGAGCGCTTAGGTCCCAATAGACAAAAAGGCAGCCGGAACTTCCGGCTGCCTTTTCCTTGTATGGCCGAGCGAAACCTCTCTTACCCGGTCCTTCAGCCTTCACGCTCCAGCTTCACGCCCCAGCTTCACGCCCCAGCTTCACGCTCCAGCTTCACGCCCCAGCTTCACACTCCAGCATCTCGCACCAGCTTCTCACCATCTTCTCGCTCCAGCCTTTCATCGTCTTCCAAGCTTCTCATGCTTGCGGCCGGACTGCCGCCAGGAAATCCTCCAGCCTGCGCTGGAACAGCTCCGCCTCGTCGAACAGCAGGCCGTGCCCGCTCTTCTCGAACCGATAGGCGGCCGCTCCGGGCAGAGCGGCCGCGAGCTGTTCGGAGGCGGCTCGCGGGACAATGCGGTCGTGAACGCCGTAAAAGACGGCGGAAGGCAGCCCTGCGAGCCTGTTCAGCTCTCCGCTCAAATCCTCGGCCAGCGCCGCCTCGGCCCCCGAGACGGTTCCGGACAGCGAGGCTTCCAGCCCGAGCGAGGCGAACCAGCTCATGAATTCGGGGCTGTGGTAGCGGTAAAACATTTGTTTGGCATACCCGGTCACCATAGCCGGACGGTCGGCCTTGGCTTTGTCGATCAGATCCTTCGTTTGAGCCGCATTCAAGCCATGGGGCCACTCGGCGCTCCTGGCAAGGGAGACGGCGGCGGAGACAAGGGCGAGTCCGGCCAGCTTCTGCTTGCCGTGGCGGACCGCATACCGGATCGAGGCTCCTCCTCCGGTGGAGAAGCCGGCCAGCACAAATCGTTCAAGGCGGAGCGACTGTCTGATATCTTCCAAATCGTCAGCGGTCTGGTCATGGGAATAACCGTTCCATGCGGCGTCCGAACGGCCGAAGCCTCTCAAATCCGGAGCGATGCATCGATAGCCGAGAGCGGGCAGCCGCGCCAGCTGCGCATCGAAGATCCGATGGTTCAGAGGCCATCCGTGCACCAGCAGCAAGGGAACGCCTGCGGAGGGGCCGGAGACATGGACATAGAGGGCGGTGCCGTCCCGGGTTTCAATATAAGGCATGCTGGACCTCCTTTGGACCAAATAAGACTGGACTAAGAGGATATGTCCGCCTTCTTTTTCTTATGAGAAATGTTCTTTCCCTTTTCCTCCTCGCAGAGGCTTCTATTCGAATTCCGGACATGCGATTATACTGGGATTAGACAGAGAGTGGACAAGGAGAGTGTGAGGAGAAATGGAACCTATGACCCCTGATCAGAAAACGGAAATCATCCGTGAAGAGAAATTCGAGATCGTAATCGTCGGCAAGCGGGACCGGGATCTGCATGAGCTGATCGGCAGGCTCGACGAGGAGCTGCTGGAGCGTTATCCCGCCGATGAGATTTTCGGGCTTGATTTTGACAGTCCCAAAGCGGATGAGACGACGTTCGCAGTCGCCTATCTCGGCAGCCGTCCGGTCGCCTGCGGGGCGTTCCGTCCTCTGGAAGAGCCGTATGCGGAGATCAAGCGCTTCTTCGTGGAGAGGGACAGCCGCAAGCTGGGCATCGCTTCCCGCATGCTGGCCTATCTGGAGCGCAAGGCAGCCGAGGCCGGACATGCCGTCATGAGACTGGAGACCGGTGAGGCGCAGCCGGAAGCGGTCGGCTTGTACAGCAAGTTCGACTACGAGGTCATTCCGGCATACGGCGAATACGCCGGCTGCGAATCCAGCCTGTGCATGGAGAAAAAGTTGAACAATCGATAGATCGACGCCGGGAAAAAAGGCTGCCGGAGAACTCCTTCAACCTTGCAGGAGATAACCGGCAGCCTGTTTGTTTTGATCATCTGTTACGGTTTCAAAGCGACCTTGATGCAGTCCTCCTTCTTGGTGTCGAACACATCGTATTGATGCTCCGCCTCGCTGAGCGGCAGGCGGTGGGTGATGCTATCCGTCGGATGGAACACGCCTTCCTTGATCTGCTCGTACAGCTCGGGCATGTAGTGGATGACGGGGGCCTGGCCCATGCGCAGACTGATGTTCCACTCGAACAGGCTGTATCGGAATAGACGAAGTAGGCGCCTGTATCGTGATTGTCGTTGGAGTGGCCGCATTGGCTCTCCATCTGGTTCTGGCAGAAGAAGCATTGCCCGCCGTGTAGCCCTAATTTGAGTTTCTAACCGGACTGTATGTAGAATGAAAACATAAGGAGGCGGGAGCCGGATGAACAAATTCAAATGGCTGTCGGCAGCCGCATATGCCGCCGTTCTGGCGGCCGTCTACTTCTATCATCAGCCGATTATCGCCTGGATGAAGGCTGGCAACGCCCCGGCGGCGCTGATGGCCCTGGCGGCGGCAGGCTTCGCTTTCTTTCCGATTATTCCGTACGGAATCGTGATCGGCGCGCTTGGCTATATGTACGGTCCTCTCGCGGGAGGGCTCATCAGCCTGTTCGGGGCATGGACAGCGGCGCTGCTGATGTTCGGCGCGCTGCGCTATTTCTTCCAGGATAAGGGACGCCAGTGGCTGGGCAAGGTCAGGCAGCTGGACGGCTTCGTGCGCATGACGGAGCGCCATCCCTTCCTGTCCATCCTGATCGCCAGGATGATTCCGGTCATTCCGCAGTATGCGGTCAACGCTTATGCCGCCGTCGCGGGGATTCCTTTCGCGCTGTATGCGGCGGCTTCGGCGCTTGGCAAGGTGCCCGCCATGCTTGTCTATGCGTACGCCGGCCAAAGCCTTGCCGCCCATCCTTCCCGCATCGTCGCCCTGGCAGTGGGGTATATCGCTTTTCTCGGGCTGGTCCTGATCGCCTACAGACGTCTGGCGTCGCGTTCCTGAGAGAGGTTGAATGAGACGGACCCTTCTCGGGTAGAAGAAAGGTAAGGGAACGATGCGGGCGGCCGATCCGGGGGAACCGGAAGCTGCCGGCGATCCGACACGCGCTCCCGGACCAGGGAACAGGAAAGGTGCCGACATCCATGGGCTATGCCTTTATCGCGCTTTATTTGCTGATCATCCTGATCGTGCTCCGTCTCAGCACGATCCTGCTCGTCATGACCGGCATGGAGCCGAGCCAGTCCAGCTTCCAGGCCGCATCCATGCTGACCGGAGCCGGCTTCACGACGTCCGAATCGGAGCTCGTCCTGCGCCACCCTGTCCGCCGCCGGATCGGTCTGGCGCTCATTCTATTCGGCGCCTTCTCCTTGGCGGTGCTTATCTCGGTCATCAGCAGCCTGATCTCCGAGAACGACCATATGTCCGTGCTTGCGGCTGTGGCTGCCCTGCTCGCCTGCGCCTGGCTTCTTCTGAGAGTGCCTGCGGCCAACCGCCGAGTCGCCCACTGGATCGCGAACCGGGTTCCGTCCCATACGGAAGGAGCTCCGGTTCCGGTGGAGGAGCTGGCGGACGACCTGCACCAGGAGGACGTCATGGGCATCCAGATCGCGGAGGATTCGCCATGGCTCGGCTTGACCTTGAGGGAAGCGCTGCCCGAGGGCGAGGAGATCGTCCCTCTGGCCATCAAGCGCGACGGCCGCAAGATCCGCAAGGACCGTTGGGAGACGCCGATCGAAGCCGGCGACTTCGTGCTGCTGTATGGCGAGGAGGAAGCGATCCAGGCTTCTTGCCGGGCGGTTTCGGCTTCCGGGGCGCCGTCAAGGAGGAACGCCGATGACGGTGAGGAAAGGTAGGAAATTCGACTACGGAATGGATTTCGCAGCCATCGATTTCCGCAGTCGGCCCGAGCTGTACACGGTCGGCAGGGGAGAGCAGGGCGTGCTCATGATCGAGCCGTACAAGAGCGAGATTCTTCCTTTTTGGCGTTTCAAAACACCGGATGCAGCGGAGGAGTCCTCCCGAAAGATCCTGGAGCTGTTTCGCGGTTATAAGGAAACAGCTGACTTTCCCGGCATGGACATGGCACGCAAATTTCTGCAGATGGGCTATACGAGAGCGAGAAGGTACGCCAATCATCGGAGCGGCCGCAAGTACGACCCGGAGACGGGAAAGGAATTGCCGCGGGAAATCGACGAGGTTAAGGCCCGTTCCGCAGCTATTTTCAAGGAAGCCTGGGATTCAGCCCGGAAAGACCCGGATTATATTCGAATGAAGCAGGAGCATATAATCAATTACGAGCAGGAAGGTTAGGCTTTCTGTCCCAAAGGAAGGCAGGAAAGAACGGATGGCTTTGACGGAAATGAACGAAAACACCTTCCTCGCGCTTGGGCGCATCCACCGCAGGGAGGCTCTTTTCTTTTCGACGCCCTTATGCGGAACATGCCGGGTGGCGGAGAGGCTGCTGGAAGCTGCCGCTTCCATCGGCGGCACGGTGCCGGTGAGCAAAATCAATATCAACTTCGCTCCGAAGCTGCGCGAGAAGTGGCAAATCCGAAGCGTGCCCGCGCTTGTCATTCTGGAGAACGGCCAGCCGGTCGAGACCGTCTATGCGATGCAATCGGCGGCAGCGCTGTTTATGAGGCTGAAGAAACCGGGTATAGAGGCTTAATGGAAGAACCTGGGCCTAAAGGGCTAAAATCTTTCTTATTCATGGGAAAATATCTTTCATGAGTAAGAATTCATTTCTTTTTGTAACCGCTTGCTATGACATGGAGGAGAAAATTTTCGGCATATAGTTCAAAATGAGCAGATTATAAGTTATGATAGTTAACATATTCTTATTGAAAAAAGCGTAACAGCACGATCAGCCTCTTACTTTCACTTTATCGGAACGGAGGTATGCCATGATTTCTTTCCGGCAGGTCAACAAGCACTTCGGGAATTTTCATGTCCTTCAGGACATCAGCCTCGATATCGCCGAAGGCGAGGTCGTCGTCATCATCGGGCCTTCCGGATCGGGCAAAAGCACGCTTCTGCGCTGCATCAACCGGCTGGAGGACATCTCGGACGGCGTGCTTGAGGTGGACGGCGCGGCCGTGCATGACAAGGGGACGGACATCAACGCTCTCCGCCGCCGCATCGGCATGGTTTTCCAGCATTTCAACCTGTATCCGCATCTCAAGGTCATCGACAATATTACGCTGGCTCCGGTGAATGCCGGAGGCGTAAGCAAGGAAGAAGCGCGCAAGACCGCCAAGATGTATCTCGAAAAGGTCGGAATTCCCGACAAGGCGGAATCGTACCCGTCCGAGCTGTCGGGCGGCCAGCAGCAGCGGGTTGCCATTGCCAGAGGCTTGGCCATGAAGCCCAAGATCATGCTGTTCGACGAGCCGACCTCGGCGCTGGATCCGGAGGTCATCGGAGAGGTGCTCAGCGTCATGAAGCTGCTTGCCAAGGAAGGCATGACAATGGTCGTCGTTACCCATGAGATGGGCTTTGCCCGCGAAGTGGCGGACCGGGTCGTGTTCATGGACGGCGGACGGATCGTCGAGGAAGCGAAGCCGGCGGACTTCTTCGAACGTCCGCAGCAGCCTCGCGCCCGCGACTTCCTGAGCCGGGTCATCAACCACTAAACCAGACAAAGAAAAGGGGAAACGGACAATGAAGAAAAACAAGCTTTGGGGCGCAGGCGCGTCTCTGCTGCTGGCAGTTGCCCTCGTGGTTTCCGGATGCGGCGCGAAAAACGACAACAATGGAGGCGGCTCCGCAAGCAACGGTTCCGCTGGAGGCAGCGAGGAATCAGGCGTCATCAAGGATATCAAGGACCGCGGCAAGCTCATCGTCGGCGTCAAATACGACACGAAGCTGTTCGGCCTCAAGGATACGGCTTCCGGCAACGTCGAAGGCTTCGACATCGACATCTCCAAGGCGATCGCCAAGAAGATCTTCGGCGACGAGAGCAAGATCGAGCTCAAGGAAGTAACGAGCAAGACCCGCATCCAGATGCTCGACAACGGCGACATCGATCTCATCGTCGCGACGATGACGATTACCGACGAGCGCAAGAAGCAGGTCGACTTCTCCGACGTGTACTTCAAAGCCGGCCAGTCGCTGCTCGTCAAGCAAGGCAGCCCGATCACAGGCCTGAAGGACATCACGAAGGATTCCAAGGTGCTTGGCGTCAAAGGAGCGACTTCAATCAAGAACATCGAAGACAAGGTCCCGGGCTTGCGCGTGATGCAGTTCGAGAATTACCAGGAAGCTTTCGCCGCTCTGAAGGCGGGCAAAGGAGATACGCTCACGACCGACAACGCCATTCTGTACGGCATGGCCAAGCAGGATCCGGGCTACACGGTCGTAGGCGGCACGTTCACGGATGAGCCTTATGGCATCGCCGCCAAGAAAGGCAATACCGACCTTGTCGCTCTGGTCAACGAAACGCTGAAAGAAATGAAGGACAGCGGCGAATACGCCACCATCTATGAAAAATGGATAGGCGAGAAGCCTCCGACGGAGTAGGCCTATGCTGGACTTCTCGGTACTGACCAACAACATGGACGATTACCTCGAAGGATTCAAGTATACGATCTATGCCAGCCTGCTTGGGCTGGCAGGCAGTTTCGTGCTCGGCACGCTGATCGCTGTGTTCCGCATTTCGCCTTTTGCGGCTCTTCGCGGCTTCGGCACGGCTTATGTGGAATTTTTCCGCAATATTCCACTGCTTCTGGTCGTTTTCCTTTTCTATTACGGTCTGTCTTCGTTTGGGCTTCAACTGGATGGGTTTACCTCCGGAACTCTGGGACTTATGGTATACACGTCTTCCTTCATTGCCGAAGCGATCCGTGCCGGAATCCAGTCCGTACCGGCAGGGCAGATGGAGGCAGCCCGCTCGACGGGATTGACGTACGTTCAGGCCATGAGATTCATCATTCTGCCTCAGGCAGTCCGTATCGTAATTCCGCCGATCAGCAACCAGTTCCTGAACTTGGTCAAAAACTCCTCCATCCTGGGAGTATTCGCCGGATTGGATCTCATGTATTTCGGCGATCAAGTAAATCTGGACACTTACGATGCGGTCAGCACGTACTTGTTCGTAGGAATGTTTTATCTTATTTTGACTTTTCCGCTTGCCTATGCGACCCGCGTATTGGAGCGGCGGATGGCCAATGCGGCTTAGGTCGGGAGGAGGACGCGACATATGGACTTTGGAGGCGCCTATTCCTGGCATAATCTGCGATTTATACTGGAAGGCTTCGGCTATACGCTGAAACTTGCCTTTGTTGCTATAATATTGAGCTTTGTTCTGGGCGTTGCGAGCGGAGTCATCCGTTACGCGCGAATTCCGGTTTTGTCGGCTATCGTCGGCGCGATTGTAGAGACACTCCGCAATTTGCCGCTGCTGCTGCTCATTTTGTTTGCCTATATCGCGCTTCCCCAGATGGGCATCAAACTATCGATTTTCTGGGCGTCTGTATTGGCACTGACGGCATTCGAGGCTGCGATGATTTCCGAAATTGTCCGCAGCGGGCTGGCGTCTGTCCATAAAGGACTGATTGAAGCAGCGCGCTCCTCGGGTCTCACGTACATCCAGACCCTCCGGCATATCATTTTGCCGATAGGTCTTCGCCGGATGGTTCCGCCTACAGTCAGCCAGTTCATCTCGCTGCTGAAGGACACGTCACTGGCCGTCATTATTTCCGCGCCGGAGCTCATGCACAATGTAGGCATTGTGAGAGGCCAGCAGGAATCATACTTCTTCCCGGTTATCTTCCTCGCCGCCCTCCTCTACTTCCTCGTCAACTACGGCCTCTCCCTGCTTTCCAAGCGATTGGAAGTCAACGAGGGAGCACGCCGCAAGCCGACCGGCAAGAAGGCGGGGCCGGGAGCGGGAACCAAAGCAGCTGCAGAAGCCTGAACATCCCGACGGGGCATGGACATCCATGCCCCGTTCGCTTTACAATGAACTCACTTGCCGTCCACTTTATGACAAACGGGGTCGAAAACATTCATGACAGGGGACATCTTCGCTTTAGTGGCGGCCGGGGGGTTTCTGGCCGCCTTTGTCGATTCTGTCGTCGGAGGCGGAGGCCTCGTCTCCGTGCCCGTCCTGCTGACGGCCGGGCTGCCGCCGCATCTGGCGCTCGGGACGAACAAGCTTGCCGGCACGATGGGCTCGCTTACGAGCACGCTTGCTTTCATGCGATCCGGCAAGGTGGAGATGAGTGTCGTCAAGCGGCTGTTCCCGCTGACGCTCATCGGCTCAGCATGCGGCACGCTGCTCTTGCAAGCGGTGCCATCCGCATGGCTGAAGCCGCTTGTCGTGGTGCTGCTGCTGGCCATCACCGTCTATACGCTGCTCAAGCGCAGCTGGGGCGGCGAAGGCGTTTACCGCGGCAGCCTGACACGCCGGGCGGGCCTGCTGCTGGCTGCCGCGGCTCTGCTCATTGGCGGCTACGACGGCTTTTTCGGACCCGGAACGGGATCGTTCCTCATCTTCGCCTTCCTTATGGCAGGGTTCGACTTCGTCCGAGCGGCGGGAAATGCCAAGGTGCTCAACTTCGGCAGCAACATCGCCAGCCTCATTACGTTCGCAGGCCTGGGAAGCATCGATTGGACAATCGGCCTGACGATGGGCGTCTTCATGGTCGCCGGCTCGCTCGCCGGCTCCCGGCTCGCCATCCGCCAGGGAGCCAAGTACGTTCGGCCCCTGTTCATTGCCGTCAGCTCGTTGTTGATCCTCAAGCAGATCTGGGATCTCGCATCCCGCTAATCTATCGATGAAGGGAAGTCTTTCGATGGCACTTATCCAATGCGATTTTTTCTCCGACGTTCTCGGCTTGTCCTGTTCCATGAACGTAATCCTGCCGCAGCAGACGACCCGTCAGATCGGGATGGAAGGAAAGGCGGGAGAAGGCGGCCGCTACCCGGTGCTGTACCTTCTCCATGGCCTTTCGGACGACCATTCCATCTGGCTGAGGCGCACATCCATTGAACGGTATGCAGCCGGACTCGGCCTTGCCGTCGTCATGCCGGCCGTGCATCGCGGCTTCTACACGGACATGCATCGCGGCGGGCGGTACTGGACCTTCGTAAGCGAGGAGCTGCCGGAGCTCGCCTGCCAGTTCTTCCCGATCTCGCGACAGCGGGAAGACAGCTTTGCAGCCGGCCTGTCTATGGGCGGATACGGAG
>Ga0194137_10000491_pt1 | contig 26482 bp, 31 predicted proteins | sample TARM_MetaG_T3_14_FD_134025 | JGI IMG/M metagenome (GOLD analysis project Ga0194137, IMG submission 134025) | Freshwater microbial communities from Pennsylvania, USA, analyzing microbe dynamics in response to fracking - TARM_MetaG_T3_14 (version 2) | ecosystem: Environmental > Aquatic >... | reverse complement strand
TAAGAGCGTTTCTCTTAGGATTTTAGATATAAAAAGTCTCATCAAATTCGTTTGGCTAACTCATTGTATCAAATACTTTTAATTTAAACAACCTGTATCAGTACTTTTCTTGAACACAGCTTAAAATAATAATACAATTTATAAAAAAAGATAAAAAGGCTTTCAAAATATTCGTTCTTGACAAGTTTGGCCATACGCTATAAACTACAGTAAATCAACGAGTGAAAGTAGTAAGTATAATGGATCATTTTAAGAGAGCTAGTGATAGGTGGGACACTGGTAATGTAAATTATAGTGAATGGATTCACGAGAGGATTCCAGAACAAAGTATGGAATCACGGTCGCTTCCGTTATCAAGCTAAGGTATGATTGTACCTGAATAGAGCGCTTTTTAAGCGAAACCTGAGGTGGCACCGCGATAGAATAATCGTCCTCTACACATTTTTTGTGTAGGGGATTTTTTTATACCTCAATTTCTCATCGGTCCAATCAAATAAAAAAACTAAGGAGAATGGATTATGAAAAAAGAGTTTGGTCGTTTTGGAGGACAATATGTCCCAGACCCAGTCATCAAAGCCCTCAATGAGTTAGAAGAAGCTTTTAACGAAGCAAAAAAAGACACAACATTTCAAGAAGCATTTAAGTACTATTTAAAACAGTATGTCGGAAGAGAAAATCCGCTTTACTTTGCCAAAAATCTAACCCAACAACTCGGGGGCGCAAAAATTTACTTAAAACGTGAAGACCTCAATCACACAGGCGCACACAAAATCAATAATACGATTGGACAGATCTTACTTGCAAAAAGAATGGGGAAAAAGAAAATTATCGCAGAAACAGGGGCAGGTCAACACGGGGTTGCAACTGCTACAGCTGCTGCTTTATTTGGCATGGAGTGCGAGATTTTTCAAGGCAGTATAGACATCAAGCGTCAAAAACTTAATGTTTATCGCATGGAATTGCTCGGCGCAAAAGTTACAGAGGTTACCCAGGGCACAAAAACTTTATCCGATGCCGTAGATTATGCAATTAATCAGTGGGTCGACCGAATTGATGATACCTTTTATTTATTAGGAAGTGCCGTTGGTCCTCATCCCTTCCCAACCATTGTGCGTTATTTTCAAAAAATCATTGGTGATGAAGCAAGAAAACAAATCTTAGACCAGGAAAACAGCCTTCCCGATTACGTTATTGCCTGTGTAGGTGGTGGCTCTAATGCCATCGGGATTTTCCAAGCCTTTTTAGAGGATCATCAAACCGCCTTGATTGGTGTAGAAGCCGCTGGAAAAGGTTTGGATACACCATTACATGCTGCAACCATGACTTTAGGAAAAGAAAGTGTCCTCCACGGTATGCATACAAAAGTCGTTTTAGACAGCAACAACACCCCTAGCCCTGTATACAGTATATCGGCAGGACTTGACTATCCAGGTGTTGGCCCTGAACATGCATATTTACAAGATATAGGCCGCGTTAAATATGTCAGTGCGACTGATAATGAAGCGCTCAACGCCCTAAAAGTATTATCACAAACTGAAGGAATTATTCCAGCCATTGAAAGTGCTCATGCAATTGCTGAAGCGATTAAACTTGCCCCAACACTACCCAAAGATAAAATCATCGTGATTAATTTATCCGGTCGCGGGGATAAAGACGTTGAAGCACTTTATCAATACACTAAATAACACAACCACATAAAAACATGATGGAAAAACCCATCATGTTTTTTAATTGATTGATAGAAACTCTTTTGCAGGTTTCCCAAAATAATACCCTTGTAAATAATCAACATTCATACTGATAAAAAAATCCGCTTCTTCTTTTGTTTCAATACCTTCAGCTAAAACTTTAATATTTAATTGATTACAAACATCTAAATACTTTTTAACAAGTTTTTGCTTGGCCTTACTGTTTTGGATATTTTCAACGATTGAACGATCGATCTTAATAAGATTAGGTTTTAATTTTTGAATGGTTTTTATATTTGAATAGCCTGTACCAACATCATCAAGTGCCGTTTGATAGCCTTGTTTTTTATAAAACGATAAAATATCGTTAAGATGATTAAAATCTTTAACCCGTTCTGTTTCTACCACTTCAAATGTTATATTTTCAGGCTTTAAACCATATTGGCTAATCGCAGCATTGGTCGTTTTCAAACATAACTCAGGTTTATAAATTGCCGTTGGTAAAAAATTAATAAATAAATGTTTATCTATATTCCTTTTAGCCGCTACCTCAATCACTTTTTCTCTTGCGGCTTTATCTAGATTAAATAGCAAATCAATTTGTCGCGCTTGTCTAAATAAAATATTAGGCGGTATGATATTCCCCGCTGCATCAATCCCTCTGATTAACCCTTCATAGCCAAATACATCGACACCATTGCCTTTCATAATAGGCTGGAAATTGACTTCTAGACTGTTATGTTTTAGAACATGTCTCAACTCATTGGCTTGATAATAATGAATCCATTCTGTGAGTGACTTCATATGAACTAAATCATCTAGTAAAACCCCGGACTTACCATTAAATGGCATCACTTTAATATCTCTTTGTTCTAAAGGATTAAAAATCGATGTCAACATTGTAATATACTGATCAAGATCCTGTGTTTCTACAACATAATAATCATGAATTTTTTTAAAACTCATTGCATGATCATTAAGACATGTTTCAAATAATGGCTCATGATGATGCGTAGGAATAAAGGTATAAATTAGATTTGCTTTTTCAGGTAATGAAGGAACTGTCTCACATCGCTTACACTTCATTTTTAGACCTCCTAGTAAATATACAAAAGTTATTATATCATATCTCTTTAATAGATTATAAACTGAAACTCATTATAATTATGCTTTAGACCATTGATCAATAATCGCATCATATAACTTTTCAAATGACCCACTAACAGCTTGCTGTGAATCATTTTCTTCATAATATTTAATAACCGCATCCACAACATCTTCATAGTCAATGCTTGATGAGTAGTGATTACTTAAGGCTTTGATTTTATTATTATCAAATAAAGCACTCCACATCTTGTCGCCCATTAGAGGCCCCTTTAGTTCTGGTAAAACCTTTACAATTAAATCCGTTGGCACATGGATAATATTGGCTTCAACCCCAAGTGCTCTTGCTTGAATATGAGTAAGTTCTTCCCAAGTATACACTTTATCACTTGTTAATTGAAAAACATCATTATAGGCTTGTTGATTACCAATAAGATCAACAAATCCCTTCGCAAAATCTAAGGTATGAGTAATGGTCCAAAGACTCGTTCCATCCCCAGGAATAATAACTGGTTTCCCTTCTTTTAATCGTTTTAAATGCGCGTATTCATAACCCCATCTTGTAAGTGGAGCCATAATCATTTTATTATTATATGTGTGTGATGGTCTTACAATGGTTACATTCATAGTACTGACTTTATTTAAATAAAGCTCACATCGATGTTTATTTTGACTGTACTCCCAAAAAGGGTTATCAAGTGGTGTTTGTTCAGTTATTGGAAAATCTTTAACCGGTTTTTGATAAGCACTTGCACTACTAATAAAAATATATTGATCAGTTTTTCCTTCAAATATTCTCACATCTTTTGCCACATCTTCTTCTTTAAATGCAACAAATTGAACAACACTATCGAAGGTCAACCCTTCTAACTTCTTTGCCATCTCTTTTTCGTTTTGAATATCTGTTTCGATAATAGAAACTTCAGTTGGTAAATCATCATTGTGATTTCCTCTGTTTAAAACTGTCACATCCATGCCTAAATCAACACAACGGTTGACAACACTTGTACTAATAATGCCTGTACCACCTATAATTAATACTTTCATCATCTTACCCCTTCTCGATCAATTTAACGACGTATTCTTCTTTTTATTATAAAGGATATAGGTCTGAAAGAAAAACAGTATTAAAAAAATACCACTTTTTGGAAGTGGTATTTTAATGGTCTTACACTCTTTTTGCAATATAGGCAAACATCTTAGGCCCAGTATGAATACCAAGTACAGGTGTTAACCGAGAAAGTCTTAATGATTTAATATTAAGATTATTCTTAAGCATGTCGCCAAGTTCTTTTGCTTTTTCTTTATCTTGACCATAGTGAATAGTTAAATCAATGGCATCTTTTCCAAATTTTTCCACCAATAATTTTTTCATATTGAGTAACGAACGATGCAATGACCCTATTGATTTAGACAGCGTTACATAAACCCCTTCATCATTCACCGTAATTACAGGTTTTACCCTTAAAGCATTTCCAATGGTTCCCTCAACCTTACCAATACGACCCCCACGACGTAAATACTTCAATGTATCAATCGTATAAATCGCTAAACTATCTTCAAAACGATGTTTATCTAATGCTTTAATAAGTTCATCCATAGGTGTATCTTTTTTTAATAAGTTTGCAGCATGCTCCACAATATACCCAAGTCCTCCACCAAGTGTTTTAGAATCATAATGGGTAAAGCTTAATCCCTCATACTCTTTAAAAGCTAGTCTAAATGCATTATACGTCCCACTTAGCCCTGATGATAGATTAATCGCAAGCACATGCGAATACCCTTCTTTTTTAATTTCATCTAAAATGTCATATAAATCTTCATTACTAGGGAGGCTTGTGCTCATTTTATGATCATCAAGTTTTTTGTACACTTCTTCACTACTAATTTCAATTTGATCTCGAAAATTATCGCCATCCACGAGAATCTGTAGTGGCACAACATAAACATTTTTATATTGCGCCAATATATCTTTATCTAAATTAGCAGCTGAATCTGTCAAAATTGCAGTTTTCATTTTAATTTCTCCTTTTTTATTTCCTAAAATTTCTAACGATATGCACACTCAAAACAGTGCTTTGAGGCACTTAAATATTAACATCTATTACTATGCGTGTCAAAGTAATAACTCATTATTTAAAATGATTGGTATACATACTTGTAATATTTCGTTCAATTGAGTGTAAAAGATGACTTTCTTTAGATCACATTCTTTTTAAAACACTCAGTTTTGTTATTATCCTATCATCAATTTTTAACATGTTGTGGCTTCTAACTTGGCATAATAATGCCATCTTACTTTCAACGATCGTAATGATTTTACTCTTCACCACTTTAATCTTTGGGTTTAATCTAACCACCATTCCTACCCTATATAAAATAACGATTAGTGCATACTTTGGATGGATTAGTGTGGCCTTAATCGCTAATATCACAGTGCTTTTTACAGCCTATAACATCGTGCCATTTAACTTAAGTGAAACATTTTGGTTTATCACAATTATCATTGTCGGATTAGGAATCGCCTTAACGACATTGATAGTAACCAAAAACACTGTCTATTCAATGGTTTTCATTTGGGCATATTTTGGCATATTTTCTCGCTACCTTTTTGAATCAAGCCCTATTAAACCGGTTGCTCTTAGTCTTGTAGGCACATCACTTATCATCTTAATAGGCTTCACACTCTTCCAATGGATACAAAATAACCAAAAACTCTTTTAAAGCATCATGCAGTATATGATTTTTACTCACCACTTATTTCGTTTATAATAAAACTATAAAGGAGCGTGTTACCCATTAAAAAAGTAGCAATCTTAGTAGAAAACTTGTACGATGATAAAGAATTGCTTTATCCTTACTATCGCTTACAAGAAGCTGGCTTTCAAGTGGATTTGATTGGGAAAAAAGAAAATGAAACTTATCACAGTAAACAAGGCGTCCCAGTCACGAGTGACCTAGCAAGCAAAGATATTTCTGCAGATGATTATGATGCATTAGTCATCCCGGGTGGATTTTCGCCTGATTACATGCGAAGAACACAGGCAACGGTTGATTTTGTCCATTCAATGGCTGATCAAAAGAAACCAATCGCAGCCATTTGTCATGGACCATGGATGCTAATATCAGGGACTAATTTAAAAGGTCGTACTTTAACAGGGTTTCATTCTATTAAAATCGATATTGAAAATGCCGGGGCAACCTATGTTGATCAAGCGGTTGTGGTTGATGACTTTATCATTACATCAAGAACCCCTAAAGATTTACCCGTATTTGTTGGTGAAATCATTAAAGCATTACATTAAAAAAAACCATTTCGCACAAAAATGTGCGAAATGGTTTTTTATTGATTATATAAGGCGATAAATTCATTCACAGACATCTTTTTAACCAACATTTCAACTAGCCTTAACACCTTATCATCCACCTGCTTAAACCGAATACAACTTTTTCCCATATTTGGTTTTGTTCCTAAGACTTCTTGATGCTTACTTACGAACCAAACCGATAAATCCTTATCCATATATATTCCGTTGTGATAAAGATTAACTGTATGTTTTTGTGCCGCAAGTGATAAAAAAGGAAGCGGGGTATTTTTTTTAACATGATACCCTTTTGGATAAATATTTAAAGGAACTACATAGGCAATCATATTATACTGAAAGTCTTCTTCAAATCCTTCTGGTAAAGAAGCATTAATCACGGCTCTTAATTGTTGAATTGATTTTAACTGTTCACTTGATAATGACTTCAAATATGTTTCAATTGTCTCAATTTTTGAATCCATTTTTTCACCTCTCTCATAAAATAATCTTTTATTTATCAGATAATTGATCTTCAAGTAAATAAGATAATGCCCATGCAAAAAAGCCAATTCCAATCGCAATAAGATAGATGAGTAATAACCCAGGAGCATCTTCTTTTTCTACAAAAAGATAAACAAATGGTAAACTCATTATTAACGATATACTATAGAATAACCCACTCCTATTTAAATCATGTAGCGGTTTTAAATAAGATGCTTGTTTCGTTCTTTTTTCTAAGTATCTTATCACTATAAAACATTTAAATACTGCATATAATGCAATAATCTTACTAATTGACGTAAAGAAAATAATAAAAAAGATAATCGTTTTCCAATAGCCATTTTCGTTATGCATTCCAAATAAGCCAAATGATACTGACCATGCAATAACACTTAAAACGACCACCGCGATTATGAACAGAAATCCTTTGACAATAAACAAACTAAATCTACGCATGTCATGTTCTCCTTAATTCTAGAATTTTATGTCATATTTTTCTTATGAATTGATCTTTAAAACTTCAACCAACCAACTATAAGAAAGCTCAAACCAAGCTTGAAAACGTTCATTCACCATAGCGTTTATTCCATTTGATACATTTTTTGTACCCAGTGATAAACCGTGAACGCCACTTCTAAATAAATGGAACTCTACTGGAATCTTAGCGTCATTTAAGGCATTAACGATATACAGTGCATCACGCACAGGCACAACATTATCTTCAAACGTATGAAATACAAACATCTCAGGCGTTAATGCATCAACAACAGGTGTTTCAAAATCCCAATCTGGTGCATCTTTTACAACCGCAGGATACCCAAGAATTACAGCATTTGGCCGCACCATAGCTTTAGTGGCTAACATACTTGCAAGATGCGCACCAGCACTAAATCCTATTACTGCAATCTTATTGCTATAAATATGGAAATGTTTCGCTTGCTTTTTAATGAATGTTAGCGCATCAATCGCATCTTCTAGTGGACGCGGGAACACTGCGTGTTCTTTGATAGAATACTTTAATACGAATGCATTAAACCCTTTGGCCAAATAAGCAAGCGCAATCGGTTCTCCCTCACGTTCACTACAAAACTCATACCCTCCACCTGGCATGATTAAAATCGCAGGTCGTTGATGCACGGTTTGCATTTCATCGGATAAATCATGAATATAACTTGTTAATGTCACGCCTTCATGATCATTAATCGCTTCTGTTTTTACAATCATAGAACCACCTATTTTTAAATGATTACTTTCATTCTACCCTATCAGTGATTTGAGATAAAGAAAAAGTGCAAACATCTGTTTGCACTTTGAAAGTTATCCATTTGTTATAATTTTTTACCCCAAGGAAAAATCATTGGTGTCGTTTTTTTATAATCGTCCCAGCCATCATATTTTTCCATATGTTTTTCTAGTAATGGCGTTGAAACCTTAATTAAAACAGTACTCATTATAATTGGTGAGATAATTAATAATCCGTAAAAAATCATGCTGATTTCACTATTAATTAAAGCAAATCCTACAATGTATAATCCGCTCCAAATCATAATTTCACCAAAATAATTAGGGTGTCGTGTTAAAGACCATAATCCATTATCCATAAGCTTCTTTTCACCTTTTTGAATATGGCGTCTAAGTTGTTCATCCCCAACCACTTCAAAAAATAATCCAATCGATGCAATCAATAATCCACCAATTACAAAAACACTTAACCAACTATCAAAGGCAAATGTATTAAAGCGAATTACTGCATAACTTGCAGATCCGACAACAAAATTAATTAAGCCTTGAATCATAAAGACTCTAAAAAATGCCATAATCACAACATTGTCGCCCCACTCTTTACGCCATTGAGCATATCTGAAATCTTCAGGTTTCCCCCAATTTCGTTTAATTAAGCGACTCGATAATCTAAGTCCCCATATCGTGATAAATCCTACAACGATATACGATAAAATAGTCGGTGATTCTGTAAATATTAAAGTACTAATACTCCCAATAACAAATCCTGCACCCCAAAACATATCGACAATTGAATTATCTTTTACAATTTGAGCTACGATAAAAATTAAGGTAAAAAATCCAAGTGTAATTAGGTATGGAAATAACAATCCATCCGTTCCAAAAAATCTAAAGCCTCTTGTAGCCAGTGCAATGGTGATTAAAAATAACACTGGATAAATTACTAATCGTTTCTTGTCCATCTTATCACCTTTTCTAATGTATTTGTCATATTGTATAGGGTGACACCCCTTTAAATCCCTTATTTCGTAATATAAGCAATCGCAACGGTTCCGATTCCTGCATTCATGGCAACAATCGCTGAAATATCCATCGTATAAATAGGATCTAGACCTGTTAATGCTTTTGCTTTTTCCGTATACTCTTTTACTTTAGCATCAGCTTTTGCATGCACAATCGCGTATCGTTCAATTCCTTTTTCTTTATGAATCTTTTCTAAATGTTTAAAGATTTTATTCGTTGCCATTTTTACAGAAAAACCTTTAGCATAAATGATACCCTCACCCGTCTCATCAATCGAAATGACGGGTTTTAAATTAGTGATTTTTCCAATCACTCCCGTGACTTTGGATACTCTACCGCCACGTACCATATATTTAAGTGTTTTAACACTCACTAAAATCCGTGTTTTTTCTCTTAAATCAGTGATTGTTTTAACTATCGTATCAAATGATTCACCTTGGTCAACCATCTCAGCTGCGCGCATGACAAGCAACCCTTGTGCGCCAGAATTTTGTTTTGAGTCAATAACTTCAAATTTTATATCATCACTCAGTGATTTTTTTGCTTGTGCAAACACATTATATGTCCCACTCATTTTAGAAGAGACACTAATCACAATAATTTTCTTGTAATAGGTACTTAAATAAGAAAAGAAGTTTTGCATCTATTTTAAATTGGGTTGTGCACTTCTTGGATACTCCTCAAGTTCATCCATAAACTGATAAAATTTATTTGTTGTAATGGTTAACTTATCATAATAATCAGAATCTTCAATCGTTAATACTAATGGAATTTGATGAACTTGATACTGATCAATCACCGATTGTGGAAGATCAGCAATTGAATCAGTCACAATTGCTGTATCGTATTTACGAGCATTTTTAATCTCATATTGACGTTTCATGTCATCAACTTTTTGTTGCTCAATTTTTCCATAATCTCTTAATCTAAAGAAAACTTGATCAGGTTCATTTGTATGAATATGGATACGAACTTTGCGTTCATTCCCAGCAACAACCATAGAATCCCCTAAATCATGGAGTGTTCTCTTAATATCTTTTGCCGATAAATTTCCACCAGAAATAAGGGCTTCTGTACAGTAACGATAATCTCCCTCATTAAATGCTTCATGGTTTTCAGGATGATGATTATCATCAGGTGATTCATCAAAGGTGTCATCATACATTTCGTCCATAATGCCATCACGTAAATAATGCATAAAACCTTCAATGAAGTGGTAAAAGCCTTTAGCCCCAGCATCGACAACTTTATTTTGTTTTAATACATCCAGTTTTTCAGTTGTTTCTTCAAGTAAGGTTCTTAATGTATTAAACGATTCACTTAAAATAAACACCAAATCTTCAGTCTTTTGCTTTAAAAGATTTAACGTTTCACTCCATTCACGCATTAATGTAATCATTGTGCCCTCAACCGGTTCACTGATTGCATCATAGGCATAAGGTACTGCCTTATCAATCGCATAAAACAAACTTTCAATATCAATATCTTCTTTTGATGCATCGAGTTCTGTTAATAAGCCGTTTAAATATTGAGCGAAAATAATCCCAGAATTCCCTCTAGCGCCTTCTAATGCTCTATCAGCAACTGAAATTAGTTTATTTTTTTCGTTAACATCAATATTGCTTTCATCTAAAATCGCATGCATCAGCGATGCAAGATTTGATCCTGTATCCCCATCTGCAACAGGAAATACATTTATTATATTTAACGTGTCCTTATGGCGTAAAACGCTTCTAGCTCCAGCCATTAATGATAGATAGAATTGATCTCTACCCAGTGTCATTGCTTTCATAACCATCATCTCCATACTATAAAAGTCTTTTTAAATTAAAGTAAATAATAAATATCCAAGTGTCGCACTACTTGCGCCAATAAATGTTCCCCATAAAAGATCAATCACTGTGATTTTAAGCGGCCATCCTTTTAGTGTTGCAAGGTTCGTTAAATCATATGTCGCATAACAGAAAAACCCAAATAAGCCCCCACTAATTATAGCCGTTAGAGCACTCGCATCATTCACTGCAGGATTAACTGCGAAATACACCAAGCCAATGATGAATAAACCGTAAAAGATTAATGCAGCTGCCCAGTTTACCTTAGCAGCTAATATATACCCTAAGTATTTATCATATAGCTTCTTAGCAATCACACCAAGCCATATTAAATCAATCACAAAAAATACTACGAACGTCATTAAAAACATTAAAATATAATCCATACCCACACCCCTTTTTATTTTTTAATCCTATCATGATTAATTAAAATAATCATTTTTGATACACTACTATTTTAGCATTTTTCTAAATATAAATGTAGTGAATAAGCATTATAATTATCTAAAGACAAATCAATAAATAAATGTATCTTTGAAAAGTTATCGAATTTTAGTGATACAATATAATTACAAAAGGAGTGATTCTATGAAAATAGTTAAACTAGTAGCCTTAATTGGCACAATCTTTATGAGTATTGCCCTTATAAACGGATTTATTAACGGAGACTTTTTTGAAGACGGCTCTAATTTGCTAGAAAACCCATGGGGAATTGTATCATTAGTGGACCTTTATGTAGGGTTCGGTTTATTTTCAATGTGGATTATATATCGTGAAAATGCCCTACTTCCAAAAATACTGTGGATCATTCTTTTAATGATTTTTGGGTTCTTAACCGCTAGCATCTATGTTTTTTATGTCTTTCATAAATCAGATAATAACCTATTAAAAGCCATCCATGGTCACCATGCTAAACAATACACTGAGATGGTTGAATAATGAAAATCCAAGAACTTAAAGAAGAACTAAACAGTGTGTTAAAAGGTAAAACCTTAGATACGATATTACCCCCACTTATTTTCTTTATGACTAATCAATTTTTAACGTTAAGTCAAGCGGTTATTATTTCTTTAGCCTTTGCTGTTTTATTAATGATTTATCGAGTATTTAGAAAAAATTCTATTCTATATAGCGTCTTTGGCTTTTTAGGTACTGCATTTGCAGCACTATTCTCTTATCTAATGGGAAATGTTAATGACTACTTTTTACCCGGTATTATAGGAAGTGTTTTATTGGTATTAATCACCTTGATTTCCATCATTATAAAAAGACCACTTCCTTTACTCCTTTCACATCTGACAAGGGGATGGACATTTGAATGGTTTTTAAGAAAAGATATCTTTCCTGCTTATTTTGAGGCAGGACTGTTATGGCTTACCTATTTCACTTTACGCGCGGGTGTTCAAGTATTCTTTTATGTCACTGATAATGCGCGTGGCCTTACTCTCATGAGTACAGCCCTAGGCTTTCCTATCACCATTTTAGTATTAATCTTAACCTATATATACGGAATTTATCGATTAAACAAGCTAGGAGGACCCGGTATTGAAGAATTCGACGAGCATAAAAAGCCTCCTTACAAAGGTCAAACAAGAGGGTTTTAAAAAAGACAATCCACATCAATGAACTGTCTTTTTTTGTGTCTAATCAATTATTATTCAACTTGTTTATTATCGATAAAATAAGACAATACCCCAGCAATAATAACACCATATACTATCCCTGCGATAAAACCAACAAGATCATTAAATTCAGTTGAACTATAAAATGCAAAGGATACAACAAATCCTAAAACTGCACCTTTTACAAGCATACGCTTAAGGGTATCCTTAGGCATTAAGCCAATCACTAAACCAATAATAACGCGGTTATACCAAAACGCAAATAAATAACTACGGCTTATCGCTTCCTCACTTCGAATTGAAGCACCAACAATACATACAACCCCTAAAATCGCACCCAATAAAATTCCAACCAATAATCGTTTCATATCCAACATCCTCCTATTTTTATTCTAATTAATAAAATAAGTATACACCTAATAGTACATGCAAGACTAAAAATACCCCGTTAAAGACACTAAACTTTAATTTTTGAGACTTATGTCTAAAGACAACAGATCCAGTTATAGCCCCTAATGCGCCACCAAAAAACGATAGTACTAATAACTGTTTCTCAGAAATTCTATGTTTATGGTGCACTGCTTTATACTTATCAACCCCGTAACTCAAAAAGGTTAAAAAAGATACTATCCCTATAAAGCCAATATAATATTCCATCGCTATCTCCTTTATCTTACTCCCTTCATTATAGCGTACTTTTAATTAAGAACCCAACCAATCCTTTGACAACTCCATTAAAAAAGTGAAACTTTTCGAAGTTTCACTTACAGTTTTTCCAAGTTATTGATGTTTAAAATAAGTAAATGGAATGACCAATAAATTTAGTATTAAGAAGATTGGGAAAAACACCATCGTTAATAATGGCACTAATATTTCATTTAAAACATTTGACCCTTTAACATGCTTAAATGAAAAGGTCTTTTTAAGTAAATCTAATGAAATACCCATCGCATTGGTCATAGTAATCACATGCACAACACCCAAGATTGCACGTGCTTTACGTTTCCCATACGCAGTAACAAGCTTTTGATAAAATGCTGGATCAACCGTCTCTTTATTAAATGCATAATCTTTTGCAAATAAAACAGCCAATGACTCTGCTTCTGGAATACCTTCAAGTTCTCCTGCTAAAAGGTCTTTAATATCTTTATCAGAAAGCCCTGCTTTCGTTGCGAGTTTTGTATGGACATACGAGCACATGGTACACCCATTCACCTCGGTCACTGCTAACATAATGCGCTCTTTTAATTTAAAGTTCATACCATTCTTCTTTTTAAATAATTTTAAAAATAAAAAAGAAAGTGCTGCCCTATAGATAATTGGGATTAATTTAAATACTGAAAACTGTCGTTTATGTTCCATGCTTATAACTCCTTTATTTAGTTTGTCATAAGAACTATATCATAAAATCACACCAATAACTATCTAAGTGCTTTACATTCTATCTTGAATCAATCCCATACACTAAATTATTTGTTTTGATAATCATAAAAATGGATTTGACAACAGTAATGGATTATGCTATATTTAATTTGGTAATCATCGAAATAGAAATAGAAAGGACCAAAAAAATGGAAAAAATAAAAACCCATTACATAAACACACTTAATAGTTGGATTGATGAATCTGAACAAAACACTAAACGCTTTATGAATGACTTTAGACAAGATGAAGCCGAAATGGAAAAAATAAAAACGAATATTTATAGTATCTTTTTAAAAATGTTTCATTTATCGTTAAACAAGACAAACGATCAAGAAAAATTTCGCACCATGTATTTGAACTTCCACAAAACCATCCCAAAAAATTGGCATAACGCAAAAGAAAAGGCGAAAGAAAATGAATCCATTGATTATTATATTGAAGACTTAAAAATAACAACCGCAAACCGTGTTGAAAAACTCTTCAATAATTTGTGGGATAACCATGAATAATTTATTATTATTTAAAGTCCTTGCGGATAAATCACGCCTACAAATTCTTAACAGCCTCTTAGAAGAGCCCATGGTTGTTGAACGACTAGCAAGTCGTTTAAATCTGGCGATATCAACGGTATCATTTCACTTAAAAAAACTTGAAGAAGCCGGTCTTGTGGAAAGTTATAAAGATCAATACTATAAACAATACACAATAAAAAAAGCATTATTTAATCAACCACTTAGCACCTTAATCACTTTAGATAAAGACCCCATCATCGAAGACCGTGATGCAGCGTATCGCAATAAAGTGATTGAAACGTTTTTTAACAATGATTATGTGGAACAGCTTCCTGTTCAACGTAAAAAGCGATTCATAATTTTAGAAGAAATTGCTAAAGCTTTTCATGAAACAAAAATTTATGATGAAACTGAAGTCAACGAGATTCTTATGCGATATCATGATGATTACTGTACGCTAAGACGTGATCTTGTAGATTTTAAGTTTTTAGCCCGCGATCATGGTCATTACAAAAAACTAACCTAATGGATATTTTATTAAATTTTTACAAAAAAATATAAAACCTTGATATCAAAGTAATAAAGCCATATTCTATTATTATTAATAAAGTAAGTATCCGTTTTTTTAAATTTAGTGTTTGACAAACGTTTTCATTCATGCTTTAATCAAGGTAACTTAATATCTGGTTAAGAGAAAAAGAGCCAACCGAAGACCGCCTAAAGGGCGTATTTCGGTTGGCTTTTATTATATAGACAAAATTTAGTATAATAAAAGGAGTTAGTATGGATAATTATATTGCAGAGTTTTTTGGAACCATGATATTATTGATTTTTGGAGTCGGTGTTGTTGCAGGGGTTGTTCTTAAAGCAAGCAAAGCAAATGGCTCAGGTTGGATTGTTATTACGTTTGGTTGGGGACTTGGTGTTGCGATTGCTGTTTATGCAACTGGCTGGATCAGTGGAGCACATCTCAATCCTGCTGTAACGATTGCAGAATGGTCGTTAGGAAACTTAAGTTTCCAAGAGATGCTTGGGTATATGCTTGCACAAATGCTTGGAGCATTTACTGGTGCTGCGATTATTTTGGGAATGTATTATCCCCATTATAAAGCTGACGATAACAAAGCTGGTAAACTTGCTACTTTCTCTACTGCACCAGAAATTCGTCACACTCCCTCAAATTTCTTTAGTGAAGTGGTTGGAACTTTCATTTTAGTCTTTGGGATTCAAGGGATTTTTACAACTTTCGATATGACAAACAATTCAGGTATTGCTGGAGCAATCGCACCTTTACTTGTAGGATTACTTGTTGTCGTCATAGGAATGAGCCTTGGTGGGACAACTGGGTACGCGATTAATCCCGCAAGAGATTTAGGGCCGCGTATGGCCCACTTCTTACTTCCTGTCCCTGGTAAAGGGGATTCCGATTGGAAATATGCTTGGGTTCCTGTTGTCGGTCCATTAATTGGTGGTGCATTAGGCGGATTATCTTATCACGTTATCCTTGGTGATAGATTATTTGGTGACCTTGCTGGCATGATTATTGGATTTGTTATTGTTTATGTTATTGTACAAAGTTTAACATTTTACATTAGTACTGAAAAAGCTGTTTAATTTAATCAAACGATATGGAGGAAATAATTATGGAAAAGAAATATGTAATGGCCATTGATCAAGGAACAACCAGCTCGCGTGCAATACTTTTTGATAAATCTGGATCAATTGCCCATGTTGCACAACGAGAATTTAAACAACACTACCCAAAACCAGGATGGGTAGAGCATAATGCTAATGATATCTGGATATCAGTCCTTGGCGTTGTCTCAGAAGTTTTAAACGCGAATGATATTTCACCAAAAGAGATCGCTTCAATTGGTATTACTAACCAACGTGAAACTACCGTCATTTGGGATAAACATACTGGAAAACCCATTTATAATGCTATTGTATGGCAATCACGCCAAACAATGGATATCTGTGACGCTTTAAAAGCTGATGGGTATGATGATATGGTAAGAGATAAAACGGGTCTTTTAATCGATGCGTATTTCTCAGGAACAAAAGTAAAATGGATTTTAGATCATGTTGAAGGGGCTAAAGAAAAAGCTCAAAACGGAGACTTACTTTTTGGAACAATGGATACATGGGTTATCTGGAAACTTTCAGGTGGAAAAGCTCATGTAACAGACTACTCAAATGCATCGAGAACATTAATGTACAACATTCATGAGCTTAAATGGGATGATGAACTTCTTGATATGCTAGGTGTTCCAAAATCCATGCTGCCAGAAGTCAAACAGTCTTCAGAAATATATGCTAATACCGCAGACTATCATTTCTTTGGTGAAGAAGTTCCAATTGCAGGTGCAGCAGGCGATCAACAATCAGCATTATTCGGACAAGCTTGTTTTGAAAAAGGGATGGCAAAAAATACTTATGGTACCGGGAGTTTCATGCTTATGAATACTGGTAGTGAAGGGATAAAAAGCAAAAACGGTTTGCTAACTACTCTTGCTTGGGGGGTTGATGGTAAGGTAGAGTATGCACTTGAAGGATCAATTTTCGTTACGGGTTCTGCCGTTCAGTGGCTCCGTGATGGTTTAAAAATCATAGATAATGCGCCTGAAACAGAAACGTTATCAAACAGTATAGAATCAAGCGATGGTGTTTATGTAGTTCCTGCTTTTGTAGGACTCGGAACCCCATATTGGGATAGTGAAGTTAGAGGGGCTGTGTTCGGTATAACACGCGGAACAGAACGCTCACACCTAGCAAGAGCTACCCTTGAATCTATTGCTTATCAATCTGCAGATGTACTTAACACAATGAATGAAGACTCTGGGATAGAACTAAAAGCTTTAAGAGTCGATGGTGGTGCAGTAAGAAATGATTTCCTTATGCAATTTCAAAGTGACATTTTAAATGTCCCTGTAGAACGCCCTGTCATTCAAGAAACAACTGCTTTAGGTGCTGCATACCTAGCAGGTCTTGCAGTAGGCTTTTGGAAAAGCAAAGAAGAAATTGCCAAACAATGGGCAGTAGAAAAAACATACACACCGAACATGGACGCTAAAAAGCGTGACAAGTTATACAGCGGATGGAAAACGGCTGTGAAAGCAACGATGGCATTTAAACCGAACAAATAATCAATTACACCCTATACAAGTTAATAACTATTCAAAGAGACGAAGAGAGTAAATATCCTCATCCATTATGGGTGTGGATATTTACTCTTTCTCTAATAGGAGAGATTTTATGAAACAAATTGGTATTATTCCGGCAATTAAAACCCACCAAAAATTAGAATTATTTATAAAAAGTCCCCATCAATATGGTGTCCTTATGGATTTTCAAGTGTCTCAGCTCCCACCTTTAATTAAAATGATTAAAGAAGCAAATAAGAAAGTCTTAATTCATCTCGATTTAATAAAAGGAATATCAAGTGATGAATATGGCGCCATTTACATGATCCAAGAACTAAAAGTAGATGGAATTATTACCATTAAACCCAGTGTTGTAAAGTTATGCAAAAAACGCCATATTATGGGTATCATGAGAATTTTTCTAAAAGACTCACATTCATTTGAACAAAGCATGACTCTGGTAAAAAAAACACAACCAGATTTAGTCGAAGTCTTACCCTACATGCCTACGCTTCAAAAAGAACTGAATGACCGACTAAATTGTCCTTACCTTATGGGTGGGTTTATCACAAGCAAGTCACAAGTAAATACACTTATCAAAGGCGGTGCTATCGCGATTACAACTTCAGATGATACCCTATGGTTTGCAGATACCACACAACCTTTAAATAACAATAGAAAGGAACATTCAAATGACTTATGATTATATAATTATCGGAGCAGGCGTTGTTGGCACTGCCATTGCACGCGAACTCATGAAGTATCAAGTAAATGCCCTAATGGTAGAAAAAGAGAATGATGTATGTAACCACGCATCTCTTGCGAATAGTGCAATTGTCCACAGTGGTCACGACCCAAAACCTGGCACACTTAAGGCTAAATTAAACGTAGAAGGTAATAACCTTTATGAAAAACTTGAAAACACTCTTGATCTTCCTCTTTTAAAAAATGGTGCCTTAATGGTTGCCTTTAGTGAAGAAGACAATAAAACTCTTAAAACCTATTACAATCAAGCCATTGAAAACGGCGTTGAGGGCGTTGCATTGCTTAATAAAGAAGATGCATTAAAACGTGAACCTAATCTTAATCCTAAAGTTACTATGGTACTTGATTTACCAACAACTAAAGTCACTTATCCTTGGGAAGTGACCCTAGCGTTCGCTGAAAACGCCATCGATAACGGTCTTGAATTAAAAAAGTCCACAGAAGTAAAAAACATAGAAAAAATCGATGGTCTCTTCATCGTAACGACTACTAAAGGTGAATCCTTTAAAACACATTCGATCATCAATGCAGCTGGTGCCTTCACTGGAAAAATTGCTGCTATGATTGAAAAAAACACCCCTTATACAATCAAACCACGTCGTGGTGAATACTTTGTGATTGACCGTCACGTAAAAGGGTTTATTAATCATACTTTATACCCAACACCTACTGCACTTGGCAAAGGAGTTCTCATTGTTCCCCAAGTACACGGTGAAACATTAATTGGACCAAACTCTGTTTTTCAAGATGATCCTGAAAATATCGATAACACAAAATCAGGGCTATCTTATGTTCGAAAAGAGTCGACAAAACTATGTGATTCTATCCCATTTAACAAAGTAATCAGAACCTTTACTGGTGTAAGAGCATCTAGTACTTATGATGACTTTTATATCAAAGAATCTGATGAAGTGAAAGGTTTTATTCATGTAGCTGGTATAGATTCTCCTGGTCTCTCAGCCGCACCAGCAATCGCTGAATACGTAGTAAATACGATTATTAATGCTGAACAATCATTCACAAAGAAAACAGACTTTATAGAAAAACGTCATGGCCTTAAACTCTTTCATCAAATGACAGACGAAGATAAAAAAGAAGCGTTTAGAGTTGAACCACGTCACGGAAACCTTATCTGTAAATGTGAAAAAATAACCGAGGCTGATATCGTCCATGCAGTCAATAGTAGCGTCCCAGGTGATACTGTTAAAGGCATTAAAAAACGCTCACGTGCTGGCGCTGGTCTTTGCCAAGGTGGCTATTGTGAACATAACGTGATTCATCTTATCGCAAGAGAACTCAAAAAGGATGTTACAAAAGTAGAATATTATGATAAAGAATCGTACATACTACAAAGTGAAACGAAGGTGAAAAAATGAACTATGATCTTATTATAATCGGTGGCGGTGCAGCGGGAGTTGCTGCGCTAAAAAGTGCTTATGACCCAAATTTAAAAATACTTTTAGTAGAACGTGAAAACCGTCTTGGAGGCATTTTAAAACAATGTATTCATAACGGCTTTGGTGTTCATCATTACAAAGAAGAACTAACAGGCCCTGAATACGCTGTTCGTGGTATTGATGCCATTAAAACACTCGATGTTGACATCCTTACAGATACCACAGTCATTGATGTTGAAAAAACAAATGGAACATTCACTGTTCGTATGTCTAATACTACTGATGGCGATCACTTAAGAACCTCAAAGGCAGTCATTTTAAGTAGTGGCTGTTATGAACGGACTCGCGGGGCGATTCAGCTTCCAGGAGATAGACCCTCAGGCATCATGCCTGCAGGTAGTGCTCAGAGGTATTTAAACATGGAAGGCTATCTTGTAGGAAAAAAGATCTTTATATTAGGTAGTGGTGACATCGGCTTGATTATGGCAAGAAGAATGACACTTGAAGGCGCAAAAGTTTTAGGTGTCGCAGAAATAATGCCTTACTCAAACGGTCTAACAAGAAATATCGTTCAATGTTTACATGACTTTGATATTCCTTTGTATCTCTCACACACCATAAGTGATATTAGAGGAAAATCAAGATTAGAAGGCATTACAATTAGTGAAGTTGATGAAACATTCCAAACCATTGAAGGTACAGAAAAACACTTTGATGTTGATACACTCTTACTCTCTGTTGGACTTATTCCTGATATTAATATGTTTGAATCACTTTCTTTTGAAACCTCACGCAAAACCAACGGGGCCATTGTTGATCAAACCTACCAAACAAGTGTAGAAGGATTGTTCGCGTGTGGAAATGCTTTACATGTTCATGACCTTGTTGATTTTGTGACTGAAGAAAGTGAAAAAGCAGGAAAGTCAGCAAAAGCCTTTATTATGGAAAACCACAAAAAAAATAAAAAGCTTATTGATATTGAAGCCTCAGATAATATCGGTTATGTCCTTCCACAAAAACTTGATATGGACCAACCATTTGATGAAGTCGAGCTTTCTTTTAGAGCAACTATGAAAGGGGATAAAGGCGTCTTCGTTATCCATCAAGGTGATCAAGAAATTCTTACCAAAAAAGCCCGCTTTGTAATGCCTGCAGAGATGGAAAAAATTTCTTTGAAAAAAGATTTAATCGACACCACAGAACCCATCACAATTCGATTTGAGGTGACACAATGAAAAAGGAAATGATATGCATCGTTTGTCCAGTAGGATGCCATTTATCCATTGATACTGATTCTTTAGAAGTCAGTGGTAATAAGTGCCCACGCGGTGAAAAATACGCTAGAATCGAAATCACAAACCCAACACGTGTTGTAACATCAACCGTTAAAGTAAACAGTGTTTTACAAAGACGTGTGAGTATTAAAACCACAGATGCGATTCCTAAAGAGAAAATTTTTGAGTTAATGGCGATGTTAGATTCCATTGATTTAAAAGTCCCTGTTAAAATTGGAGATGTCGTGTTAGAAAACGTGTTTGATACCGGAGAGAATGTTGTTGTAACTATGACCCTCGATGAATAAACACGCATAACCTTCTAAACCAAACCCATAATCTATCGATTGAGAAGATTATGGGTTTTTTGCAATAAAAAAGACCCTGAGCTAACAGGGTCTTGCTTCTTATGGTTGGAATGCACCAAATAGTACTAACCATGTAAGCAATGTTTTTGCGACAAGTGATAAAACGATATATCCTCTTTCGCCATAAAGGTAATTTTTAAATTTACCAATTCCTTTATACTGTAAAAACATGTTCACTGGGAATGTATTAAATGCTAAGAAGTAAGTAATTAATATTGCCCACACAAAACCAGGAACTTGATCTAGGTTAGGGTTAACGCCAATATAAAAAGCAATAGCAAGCCATGGGGCTAATCCAATAACCGAACCAAAGATAAAAGGTAGCCAATTTTTCTTTTTCCCCTCTTTTTGAACCCCAGAATTTAATAACTCCATATCAAGTCCAAATAAGTTCATCGCTGCATTTGATAGTGCAATCAATACAAATACTGCAATATCTCTAACTCCAAATAATGAAGAAATAAGTACAATCATAATCGATGAACTAATCGCATACTCATACCAACGCATTTTATTGATCCCTTGTTTTAAATCTGATACATATTTATCACGGTAAGGATAAGCAATAATAAAATGAAAAATTCCTGAAATCAGTAAGAAGCTTGCGGTTAGTGGTAAAAACGGTAATTCAAATAATGTGTCTGTGGTTGTTAAAACCAACCCTTCCCCATCTACAAACCCTAAATAATTACCTACCACAGGAATCGTAAATGTTCTTGTTCCTGTGCCATCGAGGTTTGGATACACTAAGAATGCAAATAACATCATGAGTGTCCCTTGAACAAGGTGAACCGTTCCCATGATTTTGTTAAAGCGAACTAGTCTTGGAAAACTCAGTTTGTCTTTAGGTAAAGTCTTTTCTGCCATAAAATCAATCACTCCCTTTTATAAGTAATTCAAATTTTATCACATACTATTTATAAAACTTATGCATAATGCAATAAAAGTTATTGATATATCCTAAATGGTTATTTATTCATCAAATCGATATAAATCAACATTTGCTTTTCTCTTAAGTTTTTCTTTACTTAGAATTATCGATTCTACAACATATTTAGCAATAGCTGGCGCAGAAGGCACACCCGGAGAATCAGTACCTGCCACATGAATAAAATGTTCATGTTCTAGTGATGGGTGTATATAAAAATCTTTTTGATCAATGGTTGATCGAACCCCCGCATACGTCGATACCGTATTGTGATAAGGAATATTATTAATACGTTTAGCCGCATCTTCTTTGACGCTTTTTAAGCCTTCTTCTGTGACGGTATCATCATCAACTGAATCTTGGTCTTGTGCTGAGGGACCAATTAGGACTGTCCCATTAGGTTGCGGAGTAATTAAGACACCCTTAGTCACTTTCCCAGGAAGCGGAAACAGGGTTTTTTTAGTAAGTTCTTCGCCTTTATCTGGACGCACAACATAATACTCTCCTTTTCTTGGTTTCATTTGATAAGGGACAAGTTGTTCTACCATACTAGCGATATGGGCATTTTTAACCCCTGCAGCATTGATGATATAACGTGCTTTATAGGTATGACCTTTTTCAGTATACACCGTAAATGTATGATCATCATGCGCCTTAATACTGCTGACCTCTTCACCCATATGAATAGTTGCTCCGTTATAAGAAGCATTGGATGCAATGCGTGTTACCAGTTTATAAGTATCCACAATCATCGCTGTTGGCATATCAAGCCCCCCAACAACATGTTCAGTTAAATTCGGCTCAACTTTGCGCATCTCACTCCCACTCATTACACTTACCTCTTGAATTCCTCTGGCTTTCGCAAATTCTGCTAATTTTATTGCTTTGTTAAATTCTTCATCATTCATTGCAAGTAAGAACGCGCCATGAGTTAATGCAGGAATATCAAACTTTTTAATAAGATTTGGGAACATACGATTCCCTTCTAAGGCAAACTTGCTTTTTAAATAGCCTTTGTTTGGAGTGATAACCACTGGTGAATGCACAAGTGCACTATTGTGCGTGGTCTGAAGCTGTGCAAGTTTGTCTTCTTTTTCTAGTAAGGTGACATTGGTCTCATATTGAGCAAGTTCTCTTGCTATAAATGTTCCAATAATACCTCCGCCAATAATCAAATAATCAATCATAAAATCTTCCTTTCAAAATAAGAAAAGAGCATGGTTACTGCTTCGCAGTGATCCATGCTCTTCGTCTCTTAATATGTTCATTAGCTTGTAAGTATAGTATAAATTGTTTAAAACATTTTAACAACTTATTTGCTTACAAACCAGTGAATCTTTATGCTAACTTTTTCTTTTTGATTTTATAAATGTCCAATCCAATCAAACAAGCAATCACAATAACTGATACCCCAGTAAAATTAAAGAAAGCATCGCGGTAGGCATTCGGATGGATTTCCGTTATTAAACTTGTTATAAAAACCATTAAAAACACCATAGACTGTGCAATAACATAAGGGATGAAATACTCTAAAAACTTACTTTTAGGCTTGAAATTTAGAAACACCGTCATTGTTGTTGCGGCTGCAGCCACAAATCCAGCACGCATTAGAATGTGAGCATGTGTGTCTGTGGTTTCTCCTAGAATAAGCATTAATGTACTACTGAAAAGTGTTACAGCTGTAAAAATCACTGAGAATATAACGATCCAATATAGCCCTACTTTTTTCATGTGTCCTCCCAAAATTAATCATCATTTGTTTTTGTTTACCATTAAAATTTAGCCTAATTTATAATGGTTTACAATATATAATTGTCCCTATGCTATAAAATTTACACCTTAAGGCAATTCATGACCTTTTTTGATTAATTGTCTCAACCATATTTTAATGTAATTAATACACATTAATTAGGGGGCTATGCATGATTATCTTTAAAGCACTAAAACAATTACTCAGATATTACTTTAACATCATTCCTACATATATCTTTGTTGGAATCATTAAAGGGTTTTTTGGAAACATGATTCCTGTCTTTGGAAGACTCTTGGTATTACCTTTTAATTTAAGTGTCACACATGCCATGCTTTCATCGCTTAACCCACCTACAAAAAGTTTAAGTGCCCATTTTCAAGCGATCAACAAAAATTCCGCTTATCTTAAAAATATCTATTACCTTTTTATAAAACACTACCTTTATCACATCCCTTTTTTGTTAGGTGTAGGGATTTATTATTTATTAGAACAACTATTTAACTATAGTTTTTATCGCGATTTCATTCGATATCTTTTTAACTATAATCTTAATATGTCATTTTTTGAGTATCTATTCGCGTTCAATTATAACTACTATATTATTCCAATTATTGTGATAGTATTTTTTGCAATCCCTTCAATCATTTTATCTTTAATGGTTGCGATGATTCCATATATTTTAGCTGATGACTCAGTTGAGAGTATACCAAGTAGCGTTATTACTGCCAGTGCGACCATGCTTAAGGGGCACTATGTAAGACTATTTCTCACGAGACTCTTGTTCCTTCCATGGGCTGTTTGGTTTGTACTTGGAAGTATTCCGACTGCTCTTTTTGCTGTCATGTTAGGGTTTGCTCAAGGACCACTTGAGTATAGTCAATTTATGATAATTTTCATTCTTGCTTATGTCATCAGTCTTTTCATTCATTTGCTTTTTGTTAAACCGCTTTACATGATTGTTCATGCGGTATTTTATCAGAACATTAAGCGTAGCAATTAATAGAAACTTGTTTTTTACCTCTAATTTATACCAATGATTCCAAGCTCAAACCATCAATAAACTTTTAGTTCATCATCTTTTAATTTCATTAAAAAAACACTTAAGAAAAAAGTGTTTTAAGAGCGTTTATTTGCTTTTCGTATTATGTCTAGAAAAGGGTTTGGCTTTTGGATTTCGTTTTCTACCACGGTTGTACGGGTGTGACTTTTTACCATAATTAGAAGATTTCTTCTTATTATTTGATGGCTTTGATGGTTTCTTAGCTTGCATCGATAAATCGATTGAAAACTCATCATCTTTTACCACTCTAATCTGTGATTTAATATGTTTTTGAATCGCTTTTAATAAATCAACTTCATCTTGTGAACAAAGTGAAAGCGCAAACCCACCATGTCCTGCACGGCCGGTTCTACCGATACGGTGAATATAGGTTTCAGCCATTTCAGGTAAATCATAATTGATTACATGGCTTAACTCATCAACATCAATCCCTCTTGCGGCAATATCTGTTGCGACAAGGACTCTTATTTTTTTTGCTTTAAATAAATTGAGTGCACGCTGTCTAGCACGTTGTGATTTGTTGCCGTGAATTGCTTCTGCGATAATTTTTGATTCAGAGAGTTGTTTAACAATACGGTTCGCCCCGTGTTTAGTGCGTGAAAAAACTAGAACAGATTCTAATGATTTATTTCTTAGTAGTTTAACAAGTAAGTTTATTTTTTTCTTCTTGTCTACATAATAAATCGACTGCTTAATCTTATCGACAGTCTCTTCCTCAGGCGAAACCTTAATTCTTACAGGGTTTGTTAAAATGGTATTTGCAAATACCATAATTTCTTTAGGAATAGTCGCCGAGAAAAACATTGTTTGTCTTTCTTTTTTGACCATTGCCACAATCTTTTTAACATCTTTTACAAAGCCCATATCTAACATCTTATCCGCTTCATCCAGCACAAGGTATGAAACCTCTTTTAATGTAAGTTTCTTTTGATTAATTAAATCAAGTAGTCTTCCAGGGGTTGCAACTAAAATATCCACACCGTTATTTAAGGTTTTAACTTGTTTGGCTTGTGGAACACCGCCAAAAATAACAGCTGATCGTATATCGAGGAATTTTCCGTATGCGATAAAGTTTTCATTAATTTGTAAGGCCAACTCACGCGTTGGCGCTAACACTAATGCTTTAATGGTTCTTTTCCCACTGTGGTCATCTTTTTTATTATAAAGATGTTGTAATATTGGAATCGCAAAAGCTGCAGTTTTACCTGTACCTGTTTGAGCGCTTCCTAAAATGTCTTTCCCTTTAAGTAACACAGGAATCGATTCATACTGAATCGGAGTAGGTTCAAAATACGCTTTTGATTTTAATGCTTTTAAAATTGGTTCAATAATACTTAATTCTTGAAATGTCATAGATTTCATTGCTCCTTTATAAAAGATAACTTACATTCAATCAAATCAATGTCACTTCAAATATAAATGTCTTTTTATCTTAAACATCATAACATAGTTTATCTATAATGTATGCTTATTTGCCACTGTATTTTACAATAGACCGCATCTGTCACTATTTAGTATTTTATATATTAACTTTTTGTTA
>Ga0194137_10000490_pt1 | contig 26496 bp, 21 predicted proteins | sample TARM_MetaG_T3_14_FD_134025 | JGI IMG/M metagenome (GOLD analysis project Ga0194137, IMG submission 134025) | Freshwater microbial communities from Pennsylvania, USA, analyzing microbe dynamics in response to fracking - TARM_MetaG_T3_14 (version 2) | ecosystem: Environmental > Aquatic >... | reverse complement strand
CGGCGGCGGGTTCAATACCGAGAATGGCAAAGGCATCAGGGTCACTCCCCGGCACCGGCTCAGGGGTGGGCTGATTATCTCCAGGGAGATATACCCGGGCTTCGGTAATCCGGACCGGTGGCTCTACCAGTCCTTTCTGGCGATCGGTGCGGGTATCCGGCTGATAATAGCTGACTCTGATATTGCCCTGGGCGTCCCGCCAGGTGAAATACGGTTGCCGCTGGCCCGGTCGTATATAACCATCCTTCGCGAGCTGTTCCGCATCCGGGTAATTCTCCAGGGTGTATTCGGCTTCCGCGTCAAGCGCCGACGGCTCATCGGTGCCCTTGCCAGCCCCTTGGCCGGTTGATCCGACAATCGGTGAGTACCTGACACGACCCTGCTCGTCAACCCAGGTAAAGTAGCCCTCCCGCTCAGCGACAACCGAGCCGCCGACCTGGCAACCGGTCATGACAGTGGCAAGCAGCAGGGGTAATGCAGATTTGAAGAAAGCGCCGTTGGTCACTGGGATTAAACACCTTCTGGTTCACACCAATCCTCAGAACTTCGTTCGGAAGCTGAGACCGGCCATCACCACCCGAAGCGAGGTTTTGACATCCAGACCTGCGTACGGGTTGTAGATGATGTTGGTAATATTGTCACAGTTCAGGTTACAGCTGGTGTCCGCAGGAATCGACTCAATTGAATGAAGATAGCTGAGATTCATATCAATCTCGGTGTCCTTGTCCCACTGGTACCCCATCCCGATGCTGTATAGATTTGCGCCGCCGAATGGCGCCATGACCTGGCGCTGATCATCCGGAATAACCGAATCCCGGATCTCCACCCCCGCCCGCAGATCAAGCCGCGAGGAGGCATGGAATTCCATGCCGAACGCCCAGTTCCACTGGCTCTTGAATCCCAGGGGCAGTCTGAGCGTATTGGGCGTGGCGTTGTCCGGGGACAGAATCCGCGCCGCATTGAGGAATTCCAGGTTTCGGTCGAAGCGGAACACAAAAGCGTCCCACTGCTTGTAGTCGGTCCAGCCAATGTCGGCATTCAGGGTCAGTTTGGGATGCACATCGACACTGATGCCGGTCTGGAAATGCTGCGGATAGACCAGATCCATGCTGACATTGCCGGATTCCTTGGGGGCCCCTGAGGGCAGACTCAGGATGGCTGAGGTAATGGCACCAAGCACCGAGCCGTTGACGCTCTGCCAGAAACCCGACCAGTCGTCGGTATACTGGATTTCAAACGTGCCCTTCATTTTCATTTCAGCTTCGGAGGTGTAGCTTGCTCCCCAGCTGAACCAGTCGGTCGGTTCCCACATCACACCCAGGGCATAGGTAGGTGACAGGGTATCCTGAACATTGATACTGAGCGCGCCGATGTCATCCCAGGGACCAACATTCCCGCCACACAATGCCAGCCAGGGCTGGAGCGGCTCATCCCCGCTCTCGCAATTGAACGCATCCTGGAGCACTTCCGCCACCCCCAGCAGCATGTTCGGTGCCCGCATGTACTGATCTGCGGCGACACCCATTTGGGACAGATGAATACCGGCACCAACCGACCATTGGTCATTGATTTCATAGCCAACCGTTGGTGACAAATAGGTTGTTCTCTGCAAGGCGGTAGCCTGGGGCTGGTATCGGCCGGGATCGTCCTTATCCCGGTAGAAACCCGCAGCCATAGGCAGATAAAACGCATTGCCAAAAGTCAGCTTGGACCCCGGGGGATTGATACTGATACCCGCGGATGGTGCCAGAGCCGGTCCCGGTGGTGCCCGAAGAATGCCGTAACCCGGCAGGTAGAGCGCCACGTTGTTGGTGTGGCTGTGGCTATTGGCAACCGGATCACGCTGTTTGCCGGTCCTGGGATCGGTCTCCAGCCCGTCAATACCAAAAATCTCGTAACCTTCCGGAGCCATGAAGTCTGCGTCGATGTCCAGGTAGACGCTCATCAGGTTCACTTCCAGCTGACGCCCCTCCAGCTTGGTCAGACCCGCGGGGTTGTAGTGAATCGCCATGATGCCCGGTGGATCGGCAGTCACCGCATTGCCAAGTGCCAGTGCCTTGGGATGAATGGTGAGATTCTGTGCCAGCTGGGCCTCGGCACCCCACGACATGGTTGTGGCGATCAGGGCCGCGAGAATCTGCCGGTTGTGGCTGTTCTGTCCCATGAGTTCCTTCCCTTCCCGTAGATCGTGAACGACACCAATCACTCTTTGAGACCGGAGAAGTTAATGGGCAGGGAAACCCCCAGGGAGAAGTCTGGCGCATCTTCGCTCAGACCAATGCCAAGGCTGGTGTTTACGATCGTCGTCTCGCTCACGCGGGTCCCCAGGGACATGCTCAGGAAACCGGTCATCTGGTCCTGCGCCACTGCCTGCTCACCGTTGGAAAACGTCAGCACGGTTTCGTCGCTGTAACTCAGCTGTGCGGAAATACTGAGAGAGATGTCGTAGGACAGGGAATAGGCAAAACCGGCGGAACCGGACAGCCCGAAGCCCGGATCAACCGTTTCCAGCAGGCGGGCACCCCGTACCTGCTGGAGGTCTTCCGCTGGCAGGTTGTAGGTGGCGCTGACCGAACCGAAAATTACCACCGGATCGAGCACCTTGGACAAACTGGCGCCGCCGCCGACAGAGTAATAGCCGCTTCCGGTGGAAAGCTGCTCATTGATGTCAATCTCGTAAGGGCTGACACCAGTCTTGGTGGACAGGGTGCCGAACAGGGTCGTGGACATCTTGCCGGGAACATAGGCAAATGGCTGCCAGCGGCCGGTGAAGGAAACGTCTCCGAAATCGTAGGTGCTCAGCTCGTCCTGGGTATCGTACTTCACCACCAGGGGAATACGGGTACCCACCGTGAGGTTATCCAGCAGCCCGTAATCGTAAAAAAAGGCATTGGTGAAATTGTGGGTGGCTGACGGCACAACATCCAGGTTCCGTACCGAACCATTGGTAATGGCAAGGTCCAGCCTTTGGTCACCCGTATAGGAATAATCGAACGAGTAATTCAGGTAGTGAGATCCCTTCTTCTGTAGCGAGTAATTCTTCTCTGCTGCCTGAAACACCTCTTCCAGTTGCTGGGTAGCATCTTCATCCCCTTTCTGCTTTGCCAACGCCTCCCGCGCCTGGTCCACATTCCCTTCCTGCGCCAGGGCCATGCCCGGAAGCAGACCTGCCGTGGAAACAAGGATAAAGCCTCGCACAAACCAACGATTCATCCTGACTCCCTTATTTTATTTTGTAATGTTCCTGACCCGGGGGATTTCCCGGAAAATTAGTTACGACGGTAGTGCAACTGTTTTCTGGTGTTTTCGACGCTGCCGTCGGGATTGTTTTTCTGCCGCTCCAGCAGGTTCTGGATCCGCCTCTGGGTTGATTCGTGAAACGCCGGTATCCGATCCAGCGCCAGAAGGGTCATTGTCTGGTCGTCCACAAAGCGAAGGTCTTCCTCTTTCAGCTCAAGGTTATCCAGGGGCTTATCGCCGCCCGGAAAGACGATAAACAGCACGTTGTCGTCCCACTTTTTCTCGAATTGCGTCAGGGTAAAGGAAATATTGCCCACCGAAGGGTCAGCTATGAAGACGCGCCCATCCCGGATCGTGCGCAATACGACAAAGTGTTTGAAGCCGGCATGGTGAATCGGAACGATGGCCGGGTGGTCCAGGTCTTTGAGGTCATCAATGGTGGCCCGGAAGCCCCCCGACGGATAGCCCAGCGCCGTCACCAGGCGCTTCATGTCGAGCATGGAGAAAGCACGCCGCTCCACAATCCGCTCACTTTCCCCGTAGTGGAGCAGGCCTTCCATTACCTGGCGTTCGGACAGTGTGCGCCCCAGATAGAAGTTCAGCACCGTGGTCAGCGCCGCACTGCCACAGCTGTAGTCGTAGGCCTGGCGTACGATATTCCGGAACTTTTGCTCCACCAGTGGTTCAACCCGGACATCCGAACGAAGGGTAACGGGACTGGAATCGACATCCTGCTGGATAACGATGACGCCTTTTTCGTAAGGCTCTACCACGGTTGCTTCCTGCACCATGGCAAATGTGAGAATGGATCCGGCGAGCACCAGCAGCATGTCAGACGAAGTCCCTGTTTTTATTGGCCACGGAATTTAACGGGTTACATCTTGTTACGGTAAGATACCGAAAACCCTGAGCCCTTAAAGATAACTGTGCCTCAAATCTGTCGCTGCAGGAGGGGCCTTACGGAGGGGAATTGAGAACTGTTTCATGACATCGGTGGGAATCGGTATGCAGGCCCGTTTGCCGGGCCCGGCTCAAAGGGTGAAGACCACCCCGAGTAACAGATAGCTCAAGACAGTGACTACAACTATACCGAGCAGATTGAGAGCAAACCCGGCTCTGATCATGTCGCTGATCTGCATATGACCGCTGGAGAACACGATGGCATTGGGTGGCGTGGCCACTGGCATCATGAAGGCACAACTGGCCGCGATGGCAGCCGGCACTGTCAGCAGTAGCGGTGACACCCCCTGGCTCAGGGCCAGCGCCCCCAGCAACGGCAGAAACGCAGCGGCCGTTGCGGTATTGCTGGTCACTTCGGTCAGAAAGATAATGATGCCCGCCACCAGCACAATCATGACTAGCGCTGGCAGAGTGCCGGCCACACCCAGGCTCTGGGCGATCCATTCGGCCAGTCCGGAACTGCTGATCACGCCGGCCATGGCCAGTCCTCCACCGAACAGCAGCAGCACCCCCCAGGGAATGCCCTTGGCGGTTTCCCAGTCGAGCAGGAATTCACGGGACCGGGTATTGACGGGCATGAGGAACATGGCAATCGCCGCCGCGATGGCAATGCCGGTGTCGCTCAGCCAGGGCATGAGGTTTTCGGATAACAGGGGCCTGAAAATCCAGGCGCCGGCAGTGAACAGAAACACCAGGGCCACCAGCTTTTCGCCCTTGCCCAGCGGCCCCAACGCCTCAAGTTCCTCGCGTATCGCATTACCACCTCCTGCGGAGCTGTCCAGCCCGAAGTCGCGCCGGGTCAGCCACCACCAGGCCAGCGCCAGCATGATCACCGTCACCGGAACCCCCAGCAACATCCATTGGGCAAAGCCCACAGAAATACCCTGATTTTCGCTCAGGTAGGCCGCCAGCAAGGCATTTGGCGGTGTGCCGATAAGTGTGGCTATACCACCGATACTGGCGGAATAGGCGATAGCGAGCAGGAGTGCAGTCGCATAGCGGCGAACGCCCTCGGGATTGTTATTGCTGTCCATCATCGCCACCACCGACAGACCAATCGGCAGCATCATAATGGCCGTTGCGGTATTGCTGACCCACATGCTCAAAAAGGCGGTTGCCAGCATGAAGCCTGCAATCTGCCGACGGGGCTTGCTGCCAACGGCCGTCAGCGTCATCAGGGCAATCCGGCGATGCAGGTTCCATCGCTGCATCGCAAGCCCGAGGGTAAAGCCCCCCAGGAACAGGAAAATGATCGGATTGGCATAGGGCTCGGTGGCCTCACTGACCGTCCCGAGCCCGAGCGCGGGAACCAGCACGATCGGCAACAGGGCAGTGGCGGGAATCGGAATGGCTTCGGTGGACCACCAGGTAGCCATAAGCAGCATGAGCCCCAGCGCAGACCAGGCCTCAGCGCCCATGGTTTCCGGGGATGGAAAAATAATCGTCGCCAGCAGAAACACGGCCCCGAGGATCAGTCCGATGATCTGGCTGCGAGGCAGACCCTCCGTTTGTTTGTCGGCGGTTAGCTCTTCGGACATACAGTTCTATCCCGTTATTCAGACATTCAACATTGGCACCCTAGCAAAGCGTCAAAGGTCCTGGAGCTGGCGATCATGAAAGCGCCCGAGCAGGATCAGGGCCAGAATGGCGCCGGACAACGCCCAGGCCATATCCGACTGGGTATCCCAGACGTAGCCCTGAGTGCCCAGAAAGGCCTCGGCGGCTTCGTCACTGAGCAAGGCCACCCACCATTCAATCAACTCGTAAAAGGCGCTTACCGCGAGACAGAAACAGACGATGAAAAATGCCGCCCAGCGGCGGCTGGAAAACACGTCCAAACGAATGACCACCTCCCTGGCGATCATTGCCGGAATAAAACCCTGCGCCAGGTGGCCAAGCTTGTCGTAATTGTTGCGTTGCCAGTCAAACCAGTCCCGGAACCAGTCGAACAGAGGCACTTCCGCATAGGTGTAGTGCCCTCCAACCATCAGGATGATGGCATGGACCAGAATCAGGACATAAACCAGCGGCGTCAGCGGATAACGGAAGAAACACCAGACGACCAGCGCAAAACCGATGGCCGCAGGCAGAACCTCAAGTACCCACGTGGCCCGATCCTTGGGCGCGATGCCAGACCAGACAAATACGGCTAGAAAGACCACCACCCAGACGGCGGGTGCAAATCGCTGGTTCATAGGTTTCCTTTTGTCCGTGGTTATCCAGACGCCCCGGCGCGCAGGAAGTGTCCGTATCCAGGTTCCCTGCCCAATGCAGGTTCCACCTCACCATCCGTTACCGCGGATCGGCCATTGATCAGCACCTCTCTGACACAGCCAGGCACCCGGTTGACCATTCTTTCCAGCGCGAAGTTTTCCATCTCGGCCCATTCAACCTGCTCCAGATCCTGATCAAGGCCACGGGGGTCAAGTACCGTTATATCGGCCCGGTCCCCCACTCTGATATGACCGGCATCAACACCAAGCCAATCTGCCTGTTCACCAGTCAGCCGATGTACAGCACGTTCCAGCGACATGACCGGCTCGCCCTCGCCATGGCTTTCGATAAGAGTATCAAACTGGTTCACCGTGCCGGGCTCCATTTTTGTTGTTTTGTGCCGTCAGTCTAGCCAGCGAGACGGAATATGTCCTCTCATTCTGGCGCCCCGTACGCGGCAATACAGGCCATTAACGTACCCGGATGCGGCTGCCGTCTTCAAGCTGGCGGTCCGGATGCCGGACCACTTTGTCTGCCTCGGCCAGCCCCTCCAGTATCACCGTATGGAAGCCGTTTGTTCGCCCTACCGAAACCCTGGTAAGTACCGCTCTGTCATCCACCACACGAAAAACCTCATGCTGGCCGTCATTGACGAAAATCGCGGATTCCGGCACCTGCAGGATATTGCCTGAACGCCAGAGCACAAACTCGGCATCTACCCGGTACCCGTCTCCAAGGCTCCGCCAGGCTTCCGGACGGCTGGTGATATCCGCAACCACCTGGACCCGTCGCTCTTCCACACCCAGGGCGGACACCTCCTCGAACCCAACCGGTTCAATTCGTCTGACCACGGCGTCCAGCGTATCGCCACCCCATCCGGTCAGTCGTGCTTCAACGCCTGGCTTCAGGTTGACGGCATCAAAACTCAGCACTTCGACAACCACCTCAAGCGCTCCCGGATCGCCGAGTTCCAGAATGGCTTCGCCTGCCTGAATCACGCCCTCACTTTTCCGGACGATGCCCAGTACCGAACCATTAACGGGAGATCTCACAGGCACCCGCTCTACGGCTCCGTTACCCGTTGCCCGTGCTGCGGAAACTTCAAGGCGGGTTCTGGCCGCTGCCAGTTCATAGGCCACCACCTCCTCATCGAAGCGGGCCGAACGCAGAATGGCCTGGGCCCGGTCCGAAGCGGCCCTGGCCTGCTGTAAACGTTCTTCGGAGACAAAATAATCGCCACTGAGGGCCTGTGCGCGAGCAAGCGCCCGCTTTGCCAGATCCGCCTCCGCCTGGGCTGCTGCGACCTTCTGGCGGGCGGAGTTCAGCGCCGACCGGGCCGACTGAACCTTGGCTTCCGCTTCCGCGCGGCTTCGCGCGTCCAGGGTACTGGCCGGCATGGGGTCCACCTCAGTAAGCAGTTCTCCGGGGATAACCGGATCACCCACCTCCAGCAGAACCCTGTGAAGATATCCCGCCACCGGGGAGGACACTTCGTACCGGTCCCGGACCCGGGTTCGGCCCTCCTCCTTGATGGTTATTTCCATTGGTCCGCGGCTCACTGTTGCCAGGTCCACCCAAACCGGATCGGGGCGAATCGTGTACACGAGTGCGGCAATGGCCAGCAAGCCGAATACTCCCCAGAACAACCATTTTCCTGCAAACCGTTTTGCTGCCATAGTGTCAGTTCACTCCTTGTTTTGTGCAGCAACTACTCCCGCGTTTTCAGCACGGCCACCAGATCCAGCGCCTTCAGGCGCCACCACGCAATAATGCCGGAAGCAATCGCAGAGACCACCACAACCAGCACCGAAACGCCCAGAGTCTGGGAGGTTATGGTCAGCGGTACCCGATAGAGCTCTGTTTGCATGGCCGTGACGATCAGCAGCGCCAGGCCCTGGCCGATTAACCATCCGAGCGGCACGCCAAGCAGCAGTAACAGCGCGACCTCGCCCAACAATATATGGGCAATTTCGTTGTGGGTGTAACCGAGCACCCGGAGGCTCGCCAGTTCCCGGCCTTTCTCGGCAAGGGATATGCGGATTGTGTTATAGACCACCCCAAAGGCGATAATGCCGCCCATCAGGCTGTTGAAAAAAGTGAACGTCAGGAAGGTCCGGGCAAGGGTGTCGTAAAAGCTGTCCAGCATGGCCTGACGAATACTCAGCCCCAGGATTCCGGGCGTTTCCCGGAGGCTGTCATAGACCGCGCTCGCTTTATCGGGATCCAGATTGATCAGGGCCTGGTTGATCAGGGGCCCATCACCCAGGGCCCGGTTCAGGGCGTCCAGATTCATATAGACGCCCACACCAAGAAACTCGCTGGTGACCCCGGCCACCGGTACCCGTACCGTTCGCAGGTCGCCTTCAAGCAGCTCCAGCTCAAGGGTATCGCCGGCCCTGACTGCCAGCTCCCGGGCCAGGTAATCCGTTAGCAGAAGTCCCTCCGCCGGAAGCGTCACGCGCTCAAGATTGCGGTCGACAACGAATTGCAGCCGCGCGTCAGCAGGTATCCCGGTCACCGCACTGCGCCACTCCCGGTGTCCGAATTTCAGGCGCGCGGACACCGTGCGCCGGCCTTCGACGTAACGGATTCCCGGCTGGCGTTCCATGCCATAGAGAGCTGCACTGTTCACGGGATCGATAAACGTGGCAGCGAGATCCTGCTGCTGGACCCGGGCAAACTGGGTATGCACCATCAGTGACACCGAATCAAACTGGAAATTGCCAACCATGACAATGGCCGTGGCCATGGCAATGCCACTCATGGACAGCAGAGTCCGTGCCGGGCGCCGGGACAGCTGGCGTACGATCATTCGCGACGGCTGGGAGAAACGGACCCTCGAGAGCAGCTGTTCTGCCAGCGTCACCCGGTATCTGGCAGGTCCCTCCGGCCTCATGGCCTCGGCGGGCGGCAAGCCGGCTGCCTGCCTGATGGCTCTCCAGGCCCCCAGCCACGCGACGGTAATGGTCAGCGCGGCCAGCAATACCATCCAGAGCGGGTTTACCCGAAACAGCAGCCCGGGAAACCGGTAAAAATCCATGTAGAGCTCGCCCAGTGACCGCCCCAGCCACAACCCAAGAACCAGTCCAAGCGACAGCCCGATAGCCGCAATCACAATCACCAGTTTGCTGTAGTGCCAGGCGATCTGGCGGTTGCCGTAACCAAAAGCCTTGAGTACCGCGATGATATCCCGCTGGGTGCTGATCAGCCGGCTAATCACTACATTCAGGAGGAACATGGCCACCCCCATGAAAATGAGCGGGAAAACCGTCGCCATGGTTTTCAGCTGGTTCAGCTCATCACTCAGGAAACGGTGAGAAAACTGATCGTCCCGACCATAGGCGCCGGTCGCACCATAACGAGCCAGTATCCGATCGAGGGCATCGGCCACGGACGCAACTGAATAGCCCGGCCTGAGCGTCACCAGCAGACTGTTAAACGCACCCTCCATATCCATGGCCGCTTCCAGAGCCTCTCTGCTCATCCAGAGCACGCCGTATCGCTGGTAATCCGGCAGCATGGCGCCGGGCGGAATCACATAAATGAATTCCGGCGATTCAACAATGCCAGTCAGAACCAGCACCTGTCGCCGACCATTGATGATCCCCTGGAACCGGTCACCCAGCGACAGGTCATGGGCCTCGGCAAAACTCCCGATGACCGCAGCTTCCTGGTTCCGGCCGGGAGCGGGAAGCCGTCCTTCCCGGATGAAGAGCCGATTGATGTCCGGCTGGCCATCCGGTGGAATCGAGACCAGCCGGGCCGAGACCGGATCGGTGAAACCGGGCATTTCCAGCTTGGCGCCACCTTCCACTCGGCCCTCATAACGTGCGACACCTGGCAGCTCCCCGATTTCCTGAAGGATATGGCGGGGCGCCCGCTTCAGGGCAGAAAACACCTCTGCAAACTGGTACTGCTCGTAATACTGGGCCCGGGTCGCCAGCAGGGAGGAGTAATTCACCAACGACATGACACACACCGCCACACCGCCGGCAATCACAAGGGCAATGGCAAGCACCTGGCCCCGCATTTGCCAGAGCTCGCGGCGTAGCTTGGTGTTCAGAACCGTGTTCAGTGTATGGCTGGCCATCGCGCTCTCTTGTCAGGCCTATGCCCCGTCAAGCCGGCTACCAGGATAGCGTCCGGGGATCCTGTCGTTGGTCATTTCGGCGCTCACCGCTGATGTTGCCGTCGGACAGCGTGATGACACGATCCCCCATCCCGGCTATGGAGGCGTTATGGGTAATGATAACGGTGGTGGTGCCGGTTTCCCGGTTAGCTTTTTCAAGGGCTTCAAGAACCAGCACACCGGTGGCTGAATCGAGTGCCCCGGTCGGTTCATCGCACAACAAGACGTCCGGGCGCTTGGCAATGGCCCGGGCAATGGCAACCCGCTGTTGCTCGCCACCGGACAGCTGGGCCGGAAAATGATCGATGCGTGCCTTCAATCCAACCAGGCCAAGAGCCTCTTCGGGCGACATCGGATCGGAGGCGATTTCGGTCACCGCAGCAACATTTTCCCGGGCAGTCAGGCTGGGAATCAGATTGTAGAATTGAAACACGAAGCCAACGTGGTCCCGGCGGTAGCGGGTCAGTTCCCGATCTCCGGCGGCGCTGAGGTCAATGTCCCCATAACGAACCTCTCCGGAGGTGGGCACATCCAGGCCACCAAGGATGTTCAGCAAGGTAGACTTGCCCGAGCCGGACGCTCCGAGCATCACCACAAGTTCGCCGCGATACAGGTCCAGATCCACGCCCCGAAGGGCGTGCACCTGAACCTCCCCCTGGTCGTAGGTTTTCGTCAGCCCCCGGGTCTGGAATACCACCGGTTCTGGATGGCTGGCCGTCCCTGGTTCCATGGTGTCCGTCAGTCTGCGGCGCAGTCGACGCAGACTGTGGTGTAAGGCAGCACCTGCAACCGTCGGGGGTCAATGGCCTCACCACAGGACTCACACTCATCCCCCACCCCGTTATCGATCCGCTCGAGGGCATGTTCGATCTGCACCAGTTCCCCACGAGTCTCGGTTTCCAGGGAATCAACGACCTCATCATTCTGGGTCTGGGTAGCCTGTTCCTCGAAGTCCTTGTCCAGTGCACCGTCTTCCCGATGCTGGTGTGCCTCATAACGGGATAGCCTGGCTCTCAGGTCTGCTCGCAGGGTTTCCAGTTCCGATTTCCGGTCACTCATATCACGTCTCCTGCCACTTCAGATGGCCCGGGATAAATAAACGCCTACAGTAAAGCATAAGCTGAACCCGGGATTGATGCTTGTCAAAATTGCGTCATAACTGGTCAGGCAGAATAGGGTTCCATTCCACCTGTATGCAAAGGAGCTGTAGCCATGACCAATGATCTGTTTGAAAAAGCCAACCGTCTGAACGGAACCCTCGTCGAGCAGTTTGGCAAGGCCGCGGAAATGCAGATGAGCGCCTTCCGCCGCTACGCCGATGTCACCATGGAGCAGGCAAAAAAGGTGTCCGAAGTGCGAGACCTGGAGAGTCTGAAAAGCCTGACCGGGGAGCAGGCGGAAACCCTGAAATCCCTGAGTGAGCAGTTCACCGCCGACTGGAAAGCCTGGCAGGACTACTTCAGTGAAAGCCGTGAGCAGATCCAGAAGGTGTTCGAGAAAGAGCCGGAAGAAATGGCCAAACCCGGCCCCAAAGCCGCCAAATAAGGGATAGCCATGTTCGGTCTGGATACGCTCGGCAAGGCTGTTGGTCAGCTCGTCACCGGTTTCGAAACCAACGTCCGCCAGGGGCAGCAGCAACTGGAGAAATTGCTGGGAGATGCTGGCGTCCTGGATGATGCAACCCTCTCCACGATAACGGAAATGTCGGATGCCTACAGGACGATGGCAGAGGACCTGCTACTCCACCCACTGCGGTTCGCTGGAGCGGAGCTGGATCTGGCTCGCAAGCATGCCGCGCTGGGGTATTACACCCTCGGCCGGCTGGTGGGCAGGGATAAACCGCCCGTAGTCGAACCGGAACCCGACGACCGGCGCTTCCAGGCCGAAGACTGGCGCAAACACCTGCCTTTCGATGTTCTCCATCAGGCCTATCTGATCAACTCCCACACGTTCCTGGACTGGGTAGCCGCCATGGAAGGGATGCCGCAGGCAGGGCGGGACCAGATGCTGTTCTATGCCCGGCAACTGACCAGTGCACTGTCGCCCTCGAATTTTCCGGCTACTAATCCGGAGGTGCTCCGGATTACCTGGGAACGCAAAGGGATGAACCTGGTAGACGGTGGTCGGCAGCTGATCGAAGACCTGCGCCAGAACCCGTCCCTGTTCAATGTCGGAATGACCGATCGCTCCGCCTTCAAGGTGGGGCGTAACCTGGCAACCACCCCGGGCAAGGTGGTGTTCCAGAACGAGCTGATGCAGCTGATCCAGTATTCGCCGACAACGGAAACCGTCAGCAAACGCCCGTTGCTGATTGTTCCTCCCTGGATCAACAAGTATTACATCCTGGACCTGACCGCCAGGAACTCCTTTATCCAGTGGCTGGTAAACCAGGGCCAGACCGTGTTCATTATTTCCTGGCGCAATCCTGGCCCTTCCCTCCGGGACAAAGGCTGGGAAAACTATATGGAGCTGGGGCCATTGGCTGCCATGGAGGCGGTCACCGAAGCCACCGGCGAAGAACAGATGAATGCGATCGGTTACTGCATCGGTGGCACCCTGTTGGGCTCAACGCTGGCCTGGCTCAGGAAAAAACGCCGCAACCCGGTGGTCAGCGCGACCTATCTGGCCACCCTTCTGGACTTCTCGGACCCCGGCGGCATCGGTGTATTTATCAACGACCATTCAATCCGGGGTATTGAACGGATGCTTGAGCGCAAGGGCTATCTCGATGGCCGAGCCATGGCGTTCACCTTCAACCTGCTGCGGGAAAACGAGTTGTTCTGGTCGTTCTGGACCAATAACTACCTGAAAGGCCAGAAGCCGGCGGCTTTTGACCTGCTTTACTGGAACACCGATGGCACCAACCTGCCGGCCAGGATGCACAGTTTTTATCTGCGGCAGATGTACCTGAACAACCGGCTGGTGCAGCCGGATTCCCTGAACCTGCTCGGTGAATCCATCAACCTGTCCGAAATCGATGTGCCCTCTTTTTTCCTGTCGGCCCGGCAGGATCATATCGCCAAATGGAAAACCACGTACAAGGGCGCCCTGGCCCACGGTGGCGATGTCCGCTTTGTGCTCTCCGGCTCCGGGCACATCGCCGGCGTGATCAATCCGCCCTACAAGGAAAAGTACGGCTACTGGACCAACGACACCCTGGTTCCGGACGCTGACACCTGGCTTGAAGGCGCGGAGCATCACTCCGGGTCCTGGTGGCCGTATTGGCTGGAATGGATTGCGGCGTTCACTGAAGAGAAAGTGCCTGCCCGCACCCCGGGGGACGGCAATCTGCCCGTGCTTGAAGATGCACCCGGCAGTTATGTCAAAGTCAAAGCCGCGGACGCTGCGAAACAGTGAACATCCGTAAGCCAATGGGGCGGCCGTTACCGATTTCCCGCATTATGCACAGTGGTGGTTTGCTTCACTGTCGCCCGGAAACATCCATTGCCGATGCAGCCAGCCAGATGTCCGAGCATTCGGTAAGTTCGATTCTGATCAGCGATAACGGTCAGGTCGCCGGTATCTGGACCGAGCGCGATGCCTTGACCGTGGATTTCTCAGATCCGGACTGCTTTGAGCGACCGGTGAGCTCTGTCATGAGTTCACCGGTCCTCACGCTTCCATCCGATATGGACGCCGGTGAGGCAGCACTGCGATTCCGGGATACCGGCAAACGGCATTTCCTGATTGTTGACGAATCCGGTAACCCCGTCGGCATTCTTTCCCAGACAGACCTGGCCCTCAACCAGGGCCTGGAACCCTATCTCCGCCTGCGGGAAGTCAGTACCGCCATTCCCCATCCGCCTCTGGTTATCGATGGCCAGGTGCCGCTGTCCGAGGTTGCGAGCCTCATGCACCGGCATCAGGCCGATGCCGTGGTTGTCGATTGCCACGAGCAGGGCCCGGGCATTCTGACCGAACGGGACATCGTCCGGTTGATTGCCCGGAACACCGGCAATGTCAGAGCCTCCGATCTTGCCACCCGCCCGCTGCTCACGATTGGCGAATCCGAACCACTGATTCACGCAAGAGATCTGCTTCTCAACCACCGGATCCGCCACCTGGCCGTTGTCAACAGCCAGGACGAGGTGGTCGGCCTGATCGGCTACAACGACATGCTGGCCGGCGCAGAACAGATGTATCTGGATGACCTGCGGGAGGCACTCGAACAGAGGGACAAGGCACTCGCCCGGTCCCGTCAGACCCTGCAACTGGCGGAACGGGTGATCGAATCCTCGTTCGAAGGCATCATGGTCACGGACCAGCATGTGAACATCGAGTTCGTAAACCCGGCTTTCACGCACCTCACCGGTTACAGCCAGGAAGAGGTTGTTGGCAAAACACCGCAAATCCTGTCCTCCGGTCGGCACGACAGTGAGTTCTATCAGCGGATGTGGAATTCCCTGGTCACCCATGGTTACTGGCGCGGAGAGATCTGGAACCGGCGCAAAACCGGAGAACTGTATCTCGAGCTACTGACCATCACCGCCATTACCGACAACGACGGTAACACCACCCATTATGCCGGACTGTTTACCGACATCACCCAGAACCGGAAGAACGAAGAGCAGATCCGCCAGCTGGCGTACTACGACGCACTTACCGGTATTCCGAACCGCCGGTTGCTGGAGGACCGCCTGGAACACGCCATCCGCCACGCCCATCGTCGCGGATCGCTGCTTGCTGTCATGTTCATGGATCTGGACCACTTCAAGCATGTGAACGACCGATTAGGTCACGCCGCAGGGGATGAACTGCTGCTGCAGTTTACCAACCGTGTCCAGAGCTGTTTGCGTGAGGACGATACTCTCGCACGGCTCGGTGGCGACGAATTTATTGTTCTGCTGCCCGATCTGGAGCAGGTGGACGACGCCTATCAGGTTGCAGAACGACTGATTGCCAGAAACCAGGAACCCTACCACATCAATGGCGAAGCCCTGAGGGTGGGCTCCAGCATTGGCATAAGCCTTTATCCCCAGGATGGCACCACCTCCTCGGAACTGCTGCAGGGTGCCGATATCGCCATGTATCGGGCGAAGCAGGACGGGCGGAACCTGTTCCGGTTGTTCAGCCCCGCCGTTGCGGAAGGCGTCTGATCTCGCCCCGAAATCCGCAGTGTGGCACTATGGCCCGCTGGATGACCGGCGGAGAACCACCCGATGTTTTATACCACCCTCGCGGCGATTGCAGCCGCCATGATTCTGTTTGCCTGGCTCGGCCTCAGGGCCCGTCTCGCTGACGGCGGTCTTGACGACTATGTGACGGCCCGCAACAGCCAGGGAGCCACAGCCCTGGGACTTTCTTTCCTCGCCTCCGGCATGGGCGGGTGGATCCTGTTTGCCCCGCCGGAGGTGGGCGCACTGGTCGGCCCTCTGGCACTGGCAGGCTACGCCCTGGGTGCCGCCCTTCCCTTTATCGTCTTCGCCTTCTGCGGCCCGGCTATCCGCCGGCTTCTTCCCGAGGGCCGCAGTATCGGAGAGTTTGCCGATGCCTGCTATGGCACCGGAGTCCGCCATTACGTTTCACTGATCTCTGTGCTTTACATGCTGTGCTTCCTGACCGCAGAACTCACCGCCATTGGCGCGATAACCTCACTTCTGTCGGATATCAATGGCGGTATCGTGGTACTCGGGGTGGCGGTAACCACCCTGGTATACACAGCGGTAGGCGGGCTGCGTGCCAGCATCGTAACTGACCAGTGGCAGGCCCTTCTGCTTATCGGGCTGCTGGCGATTGTCAGTATTGTTGCCCTTGGCGAGCTCCCCGACGCGGCACCGACAGCCCTGCCCGATATTCCGGCATCCGCTGCCCTCAGCGTGGCCCTGACCCTGGTGATTGCCGTGACTGCCGCCAACCTGTTTCACCAGGGCTACTGGCAACGGCTCTGGTCGGCCCGGGACACCGACGCCCTGAGCCGCGGTGCGCTGCTGGGCGGCGTGGTCACTATTGGAGTCGTTGCTGTGGTCGGCGGGCTTGGCATCCTCGCCGCCATGAGCGGCGCCGACCTCGGCAGTCCACCGATTCCCTTCTTTGCCCTGCTGGCCGATGCTCCGGCCTGGCTCGCCGTGCCGGCACTCATTCTGGCCATCACCCTGGTGGCCTCCTCAGTGGATACCCTGCAGAATGCGCTCGCATCCCTGGCGGTTACCGAGAAGAAAGGGCTCTCCATTGTCAGTGCCCGCTGGTTCACGGTACTGCTGATGATTCCGGTGGTTCTGGTGGCCCTGCAGGGAATTTCGGTACTCCGGTTGTTTCTGATCGCTGACCTGCTATGCGCCACGGCCGTGCTGCCTGTGCTGATGGGACTCTGGGGGAAGATGACTGCCCGGGCGGCGATTCTGGGCTGTCTGGCAGGGCTAACCGGGGCGATTCTTCCCGGCTGGATTGCTGGTGGCAGTTTGATGGCAGGCCTGGAAGCGGCGAGTTTCCCCGGCAGCATTCCAACCCTGATGCCCTTCGTTGGAGCCCTTGCGGGCTCTGGATTGGTCAGTCTCATGGTCGCTATCGCACGCCCCAAACGATAACTCGCTTCAAAGCCGGACCCTGTCCCGACAACTGCGGACAGGGTCTTCTGCGCTTCATTTCCGAGCGCCTGACGGCCTTGCTCCAACGCTTTTCCGGGAATTTGACATAAATCACCAACCTACAAATTGTTACCCAAATTTCCACTTTAGTCCCATTGTTGGCCCCATAATCAGCGCTGAAACTAGCTCGTTCCGACTAATAACCAAAAAAGAAGGCAGCCCGCTCCCACAGCGGCGCTGCAATTCCGGAGGCCAACCCGAATGACTATCAGAAAAGTACTCTTTTCTGCCTGCCTGCTGTTGCTGGCGAGCACCACCGTGTATGCCGAAACCCTGAAGATCGGCCTGAATTACCCGCAAACCGGCCGCTACAAGGATCAGGGGCTGCAACAGCGTCTGGGGGCCTTTCTGGCAGTTGACGAGATCAACAAGGCCGGCGGCGTTAATGGCCGGCAACTGGAACTGGTGATCCGGAACACCCGTGGCGAACCTGCCCGGGGTGCCAAGAACACCGCAGAACTGATCGACCGCGAAGGTGTCCAGATGGTGTTCGGGGGCGTCTCCAGTGCCGTCGCGATCGCCTCGGGCAAAGCAGCCCGGGATCGTAATCGGATTTACTTCGGGACCCTCACCTACTCAAACGCGACCACTGGCGCCGAAGGCCAGTCCCATATGTTCCGGGAACCCTACAACGCCTGGATGACCGCCAAGGCTCTGAGCCAGTATCTGAAAACCAATCATGAAAGCGATGAGTATTTCTACATCACTGCCGACTACACCTGGGGCTGGTCGGTGGAGGAATCCGTCCGGAAGTTCTCCGGTACTGAAGATACTGAACGCCACACGGGTGTAAAAACCCCGTTTCCGAGAGCGCTGATTACCGATTTCCGGGAAGCCCTGGAGCAAGCGAAGGCCAGCGATGCCAAGGTGCTGATGATGGTGCTGTTCGGCGACGACATGGTCCGGGCACTGAATGTCGCCTACGAGATGGGGCTCACCGACAAGATGCAGATTGTTGTGCCCAACCTCACCCTGGGCATGGCGCGGCAGGTCGGCCCCACGATTATGGAAGGCGTGGTTGGCGGCTCCCCGTGGGTCTGGAATGCGCCCTACGAGCTGAACTACCCACGTGGCAAGGAATTCGTGGAAGCCTTCTCCAAACGCTACGAGATGCGCCCGTCAACCGCGGCAGCCTCTGCCTACAGCATTGTCTACCAGTACAAGGACGCAGTGGAGAGGGCTGGCACAACGGATACAAGCGCCCTCATCAAGGCTCTGGAGGGCCATCGCTACACGTTCCTCAAAGACGAACAGTACTGGCGGGATTTTGACCACCAGAACATCCAGACCGTTTATGTCGTCAAGGTTAAGCCGCGAAACACCATCGTAGCGGACGAGTACAGTTCGGACTATTTCAGCATCATTGATTCAATGCCGGGTGATCTGGCCGCCCAGACCCTCGAGGAATGGGAAGAACGTCGCCGGGAGGCCGGCAAGCCCACCCGGCTATAAACCTCCGGCCACACGGATTATCAGAACAGGTAGTCCGTGGTCAGGATTCTGGAATGGCGCCCCGCACAATGCTAGGTGGCATGGATGTTACCTTGCGGATCAAAGAGAATTGCACGGGAACTGGTGGTCCCAAGGTCTACGGAAAGCTGCATAACCCGCTGAAAACCACTAAACTTCGGACTGTTTACCGACGCACACTATTTCGAATGAGAAACATGACAGAGCGGGGTGGTATTAATGGCACAGCGGCGCCGACAGGACCTGATCATGGAACTGATTCAGCAGAATGGGTTTGTGACCACGGAACAGTTGGTCGATCAGTTCAAGGTTACGCCGCAGACCATCCGCCGGGATCTCAACGAACTTGCCAAGCAGAAGAAGCTGCGCCGGCATCACGGTGGTGCGGGAATCGATTCCAGCACGGTGAATACCGCCTACCAGGCCCGCAAAATCATGGATCTGGAGGCCAAGGAACGCATTGCGGAAGCCCTGGTGGAAATGATTCCGGATAACGCCTCCATGTTCATCAACATTGGAACTACCACCGAAACCATCGCCAAAGCCCTGCTCGAAAAGAACAACCTGCAGATTGTCACCAACAACCTCCATGTCGCTTCGATACTTTCGGCCAAAGAAGATTTTCATGTGATCATCGCGGGGGGCGAAGTTCGAAACCGCGACGGCGGCATTGTTGGTGAGGCCACCCGGGACTTCATCAATCAGTTCAAGATGGATTTTGGCATCATCGGCATCAGCGGCATCCATAACGACGGTTCACTGCTGGATTTTGATTACCGCGAAGTTCGGGTAGCGCAGGCCATTATCGAGAATTCCAACCAGGTTCTACTGGCAGCCGACCACTCCAAGTTCGGTCGCAACGCCATGGTTCGTCTTGGCAGCATTACCCAGGCAGATCACGTGTTCACTGATCAGCAGCCTCCGGTGGAAATCCGCCAGCTCCTTAACGAACATAACGTCGAACTTCACCTCGTCTGAGCCGTTTCGGTTAACCACCCTACCGAAAACTCGGACGGCTCCAGTTTTCGTTTTTTTTTTAATTTTTCCTTTACGAATATCCTGAGCTTTCGCATAATGGATTTATACCGCATATTGAACATTGAAAAGTGCGCATGACAACAAAGCGTCTTTTCCATTGGCGTCAGGAGATGACCAACAATGACTATGGAGCACGAAGAGTTTGACGTTATTGTCGTAGGCGGCGGAGTCAACGGCACAGGCATTGCCATGGATGCCGCCGGGCGAGGACTGAAAGTCCTGCTCTGCGAAATGAACGACCTGGCGTCGGCCACTTCTTCCAGCAGCAGCAAACTGATACACGGCGGCCTGAGATACCTTGAGCACTATGAGTTCCGGTTGGTCCGGGAAGCTCTGGCAGAACGAGAATCCTTGCTGAGGAATTCGCCACACATTATGTGGCCCATGCGCTTCCGTTTGCCCCACCGCCCTCACCTGCGATCAGCCTGGATGATCCGAACCGGTTTGTTCCTTTATGATCATCTGGCAAAACGGGAACTCCTGCCCGGGTCCCGTTCCATTCGGTTCGACGAAAATGATCCGCTGAAGCCCGACATCACCAAAGGTTTTGAATATTCCGATGGCTGGGTTGATGATGCCCGACTGGTGATCCTTACCGCCAGGAAAGCGCAGCAATTTGGTGCCCGCATCCTCACTCGCACCAAGTGCGTCAAGGCCGAGCGAGGCGAAAAACGCTGGACCGTAACTCTCCGCGACATGACAAACGAGACCGAAACCGAAGTCTCAGCAAAAGCGATTGTCAATGCTTCTGGCCCTTGGGTAAGCAAGCTGTTCGGGGAAACACTTTCCATGCCGGCCCCGAAAATGATCCGCATGGTCAAAGGCAGCCATATCGTCGTGCCACGACTCAACAAGGGAACCGAAGCCTATATTCTTCAGAACGAAGACGAGCGTATTGTTTTCGTCATCCCCTATGAAGACGAGTTTTCGCTGGTTGGCACCACGGATGTGGATTACGAAGGGGACCCGAAAAAGGCAAAAATCTCGCCAGAGGAAACCGCCTACCTGCTGAACATAGTGAACGCCCATTTCAAGCGTCAGCTAGAGCCTGCCGATGTAGTCTGGTCTTATTCAGGGGTTCGCCCGCTAATGGACGGTGAGGAAGAAAACGCCCAGAAGGCGTCCCGGGACTACTCCTTTGAAGTCAGTAGTGAAAAGAACAAGGCTCCGATCATCTCTGTGTTCGGCGGAAAGATTACCACCTACCGCAAACTGGCAGAGGCGGCAACCGACAAGCTTTGCCAGTTCTTCCCCGAAGCGGGCGGAAGGTGGACCAAGACAGCCGTTTTGCCCGGTGGTGACTTTGCCAATCACGAATCCCTTGAGGAAAAACTGCGCCATGATTTTCCCTGGCTCTCCGAAAAGGTTATCAGCCGCTATGTGCGCACCTACGGCATGACCTCTTACGATGTGCTCAAGGATTGCAACTCCATGGAAGATCTCGGAATTCATTTTGCGGGCACGCTCTATGAAAAGGAAGTGCTGCACCTGGTAAAAAGCGAGTGGGCCATGACCTCCGATGACATTCTCTGGCGCCGGACCAAACAAGGCCTTTATGCGACAGACGAAAATGTTGAGGCCCTGGACTGTTTCCTCGTGGCCAGGGCAACACCCAAAGCCCGAAAAATCGCTCTCCAACACAGCGCCTGAAGCTCTCTCCGGCATCTTTGCTTTGGTCGGATCCCCCGGAGCTTTTTGCGGTTCGAAGCAGGCACCAACAAACCTCAGGAAGATACCGGCAAGAGCAGCCCGGCAACCCGCCGCTGAAGCTCGGGCACAACCTCGCCTTCAAACCAGGGATTGCGACGCAGCCAGAGGTTATTTCTGGGGCTGGGGTGAGGCATGGGCAGAACCTCTGGCCAGTAATCTCGCCAGTGCTGAACGTTGGCTGTTACAGATTTCCGGCAGTCGGCCAGATGCCAGGCGTGGGCGTACTGGCCAATAACCAATGTCAGGCCGATATTCGGCAGGCGGTCCAGAAGCGCCTGGCGCCAGGCGGGAGCACATTCCGGGCGCGGCGGGAGATCCCCGGATTTACCAGTACCCGGGTAGCAAAACCCCATCGGCAGAATTGCGAGTTTCTGCTCGTCGTAGAAAGTTTCCCGGGTAATGCCCATCCATTGCCGAAGCCGATCGCCGCTGGGGTCGTTGAAGGGCAGACCAGTCTCATGGACGCGCTTGCCCGGTGCCTGCCCAACCACCAGGATTCTGGCGCTTTGTGATATCTGTATGACCGGCCTGGGGCCATAGGGCAAAACATCCGCACAAATAGTGCACGCCCGCACGCGGCGAACCAGGTCGTCGAAGGGAAGGCGAGAAAGGTCGAAGGGAAGGCGGGAAAGATCGTCAGTCATGGCCATTCCGTCATCAGGGTGATTGCATAAACCGGCATTTCCCGTAACGATAAAGCCACAATCACTACACAACAAGCCTCGAAGGACACATCATGAATGCCAAAGCAGGCTCTCTCCCGCTGCCGGAAATCGATATCGAAGAGTTCCGGAAGGTCGTTCGAACACGCCGTTCCATCAGGCGCTTCACCCATGAGCCGATTCCCGAGACAGTGCTTGAGGATTGCCTCGATCTGGCGACCCTGGCGCCCAATTCCAGCAACCTGCAGCCCTGGGAATTTTTCGTTGTCCGGACTCCCGGGCTCAAGGCAAAACTTGCTCACGCCTGCCTTGGCCAGAATGCAGCAAAAACCGCCGCCGCGCTGATCGTGGTGGTTGCCCGACCGGATACCTGGCGCGCTCATGCGCGGCAAGTCCTCGAGGACTGGCCGGAAGAAAAACTGCCGCCGATCGTTGAAAAGTATTACCGCAAAGTCGCCCCCATTCACTATAACCAGGGCCCCTTCGGCCTTCTGGGGTTAGCGAAGAAAGCCGCAGGGCTTGCGGTGGGAATCACCCGGCCGGTGCCCCGTGGCCCCTACTCCACCTGCGAGATGAAAATCTGGGCCACCAAATCCACCGCCCTGGCTGCCCAAAACCTGATGCTCGCGCTCCGGGCCCACGGCTATGACTCCTGCCCCATGGAGGGTTTTGACGAGTACCGGGTGAAAAAACTGCTCAACCTGCCCGGCAAAGGGCTGGTGACCATGGTACTGGCAGCCGGCCGGCGGGCAGAAAACGGCGTCTACAATCGCCAATACCGTTTTGATCAGAGCCAACTGGTGCATTACCTCTGATCAAGCGACGGCAATCCGGAGTCATACCTCCGGATTGCCCAGTGCCTCGGCGGCTCCCAGCAGCCCGGTGCAGGGCTCGGTGACCACATAGACCGGTGTGAACTCCAGCAGAGGACGCATTCTTCCTTTATCCTCAAAGCCGTTCCGGAAGGGACTTTCCAGGAAGAACTCGAGAAAACGCGGCAGGATTCCGCCACACAGGTAAACACCGCCGGTGCCCCCCAGGGTGAGAACCCCATTGCCGGCTACCCGACCGAGGATTTCACAGAAATGGCGAAGCGTGTGACGAGCCAGACTGTCGGTGTTTTCCACCGCCGCCGCGGTGATTTTCTCCGGTGCATCCAGGGGTGCGGCCACACCCTGAATTTCGGCGTGGGCCTGATACAGGTTCAGCAGGCCCTGGCCACAGAGTATCCTCTCGACCGAGACGCGACCAAACCGTGCCTTGAGAATCCGCAATACCGCCATTTCGGTATCGTCCGTGGGAGCAAAATCCACATGGCCACCTTCGGTCATCAGAGGCACCCAGCCATGTTCAATGGGCACCAGGCCGGAAACACCGAGACCCGTTCCAGGCCCCATAACGAGCCTGGGGCGATGACTGTCACCCGGGCCGCCGCAAACATGCACGAGATGGTCGTCCGCAACATGGGGAACGCCCAGGGCCATGGCAGCAAAGTCGTTGATCACCTTGAACGCCGACCAGCCAAACTGCCGGCGGACCGCTTCGGTATCAAAGCGCCAGTGGTTGTTGGTCATTCGCACCCGGGTACCGCGCACGGGTGAGGCAACCGCCAGACAGGCCTCACCCACTTCCGATACCCCGACACGGGCGAGGTAGTCCCTGACTGCGTCATCAAGGTTGTTGTACTCACTGCAAGGCAGGATTTCGATGGCCTGAGGCTGCACACTGCCCTGCTCCACCAGGGCGAAGCGCGCATTGGTGCCACCAATATCACCGACCAGTGAATAATGTGTTGCTGTCATGCCTGATGATTCCAGAAAAAGCTGGCCCCTTCCTCGGGCGTGCTGGCGGCGCGACGCATCCAGCCGAACAGCTCCCGACCGTAACCGTGATGATACCCGGTCAGGTCCGCTTTTTCAGATTCCCGTCCAGCGAACTCCTGCTCATCCACGCGGATGGCAAGAACACCGTTTTCGGCATCGAGACAGACCGGGTCACCATTTCTGACCTTGGCCAGAGGCCCTCCATCCAGAGCCTCCGGATACACATGGATCGCCGCGGGAACCTTGCCGGACGCGCCGGACATACGGCCATCGGTCACCAGACCGACCTTGAATCCGCGGTCCTGCAATACCCCGAGGTAGGGGGTGAGTTTGTGCAGCTCGGGCATGCCGTTACTCCTGGGGCCCTGGAAACGCACGATTACAATGCAGTCCCGGTCCAGGTCGCCCGCCTCGAAGGCCGCCTTGAGTTCGTTCTGGTCGTTAAACACCACCGCCGGCGCTTCAATTTTCCGGTGTTCCGGGGCAACGGCAGATACCTTGATAACGCCCCGGCCAAGGTTGCCATCAAGCACCCTCAGCCCACCATCCGGTGCAAACGGCTCCGCCACCGGGCTGAGGACATCCGGGCGCAGGCTTTTTTCCGGCGCCGGCTTCCACACCAGCTTGTCATCCACCAACTCCGGCATCTCGGTATAGCGCTCCAGACCATGGCCAACCACCGTATTCACGTCATTGTGCAGATAGCCGCCACTCAGCAGCTCGCGGATCAGGAACGGGGTACCGCCAGCCTCGTGGAAGGCATTCACATCTTCCTGCCCGTTGGGGTAGATCCGCGTCATGGACGGCACCACGGAGGAAAGCTCGGCGTAGTCGTTCCAGTCAATGAGAATCCCGGCCGCACGGGCAATAGCGATCCAGTGGATGGTGTGATTGGTGGAGCCACCGGTGACCAGCAGCGCCACCAAGGCATTGACGATGCTCTTTTCATCCACCATGTCGCCCAGGCCGAGTTCGCCACCGTGGGGCTTTGACAGCCTGATCACCTGCTCGGTGGCGGCCCGCGTGAGCTGGTCGCGCAGCGGTGTGTTGGGGTTCACAAATGCGGCGCCGGGCAAATGCAGACCCATCACTTCAACCAGCAGCTGGTTGCTGTTGGCGGTGCCGTAAAAGGTACAGGTACCCGGGCTGTGGTAGGACTTGCTTTCCGCCTCAAGCAGCTCGTCCTTACCCACCTTCCCTTCGGCGTAGAGCTGCCGGATCCGCTGCTTTTCCTTATTCGGCAGACCTGAAGGCATCGGCCCCGCCGGCACCAGAATGGTCGGCAGGTAACCAAAGCTCAGCGAGCCGATCAACAGACCAGGAACGATCTTGTCGCAGATGCCCAGCAACATGGTGGCATCAAACATATTGTGGCTCAGGGCCACGGCAGTACTCATGGCAATGGTGTCACGGGAAAACAGGCTCAGCTCCATACCCGGCTGGCCCTGGGTAACGCCGTCACACATGGCCGGCGTGCCACCGGCCACCTGCGCTACCGAGCCCATTCCGCGGGCCGCCTCCCGGATCACGTCCGGGAACTTTTCATAGGGTTGGTGGGCCGAAAGCATATCGTTGTAGGCCGTCACCATGGCCACGTTCGCCTTGTTCATGAACTTCAGGGTGTCTTTATCACCCTGACTACAGGCGGCGAAGCCGTGCGCGAGGTTGCCGCAGGACAGAGAGCTGCGGTGTGGCGACTGAGCCTTCAATGCGTTCATTCGGTTCAGGTAGTCCTGCCGGCTGGCACGACTGCGCTCGATGATTCGCTGGGTAACCTTGTCAACGGTCGGGTGCATGGTGGGCTCCATTGCATAGATTATTAGAGCGTTCGCTTTTTAGACGTAATTTTACTTCCTTTTTTTGGCACTTACACCTTTGTATCGTTCATTTATTCTTTTTTTGTTGTTATATTTACTACATTACAGAGGCTAATCGAACAATAAACAACCAACCAAGGAGTCGGGAGATGACTATCCGTATCGCAATTAACGGTTTTGGCCGAATCGGTCGCAATGTCCTGCGGGCATTGTATGAAAATAACTACCGGAAACAGATTCAGGTTGTCGCCATCAATGATCTCGGCGACGCTGAAACCAATGCCCATCTCTTGAAGTATGATAGCGTTCATGGCCGGTTTGAGGGCGTTGTCAGCCACGACGCGGAATCTCTCACCGTCAACGGCGACCGCATTGCCATCACTGCGATCCGCAATCCCGAGGAACTGCCATGGAAAGACTTCCATGTCGATGTGGTCTTCGAGTGCACCGGGTTATTTACCAAACGGGACAAAGCCGCTGCCCACCTGACGGCAGGAGCCCGCAAGGTCATCATTTCGGCCCCCAGCCCGGATGCCGACGCCATGGTGGTTTACGGGGTCAATCACGACACCCTGCCCGCCGCCCACCAGGTTATCTCCAACGCCTCCTGCACCACCAACTGTCTGGCGCCGGTTGCCGAAGCCCTGCACAGGGCTGTCGGCATTGAGAGTGGCCTGATGACCACGATCCACTCCTACACAAATGACCAGAAGCTGAGCGACGTCTACCATTCCGACCTCTACCGGGCGCGCTCTGCCACCCAGTCGATGATTCCGACCAAAACCGGCGCCGCTGCCGCTATTGGCAAGGTCATTCCGGAGCTTGACGGAAAGCTGGATGGACTGGCGG
>Ga0194137_10000489_pt1 | contig 26594 bp, 22 predicted proteins | sample TARM_MetaG_T3_14_FD_134025 | JGI IMG/M metagenome (GOLD analysis project Ga0194137, IMG submission 134025) | Freshwater microbial communities from Pennsylvania, USA, analyzing microbe dynamics in response to fracking - TARM_MetaG_T3_14 (version 2) | ecosystem: Environmental > Aquatic >... | reverse complement strand
TCGGCTGCGAGGTTGTTGTAGACCTTGATGAAACGGTAGCCATTGGCCTTGGCCAGGCCGACGACGGCACGCGCCTGCTCGGGCGTGCGGACCTGGAAGTGGCCATAGTCGGCCGTGCCGTCGACGACGAAGGCCGCAAAGACCTGGGGCGCTGGAATGGCGCCGCGATTGGCCGCCGGCATCGTGCGCAGGACGAAGCGGTTGCGCGCGCCACCCATGTTGAGCACCGTCGTCACGCCGTAGCTGAGGTAGACGGCCAGGTCTTCGGCGGTATCGGAGTGGACGTGCATGTCGGCCAGGCCGGGCGACAGCCAGCGTCCGGTCGCATCGATGCGGCGCACATCGCCGGGCATGGGCAATTCGACGCCGATGGCCTCGATGCGGCCGTCGCGCACGAGCACCGTGCGATCGAGCTGCGGCGCCTGCCCCGGCTGCATCGTCAGCACGTTGACGTGGACGAACGCCACCGGCTCCGCAGCCGCGGCCAGCCCGGCCAAGGCGAGGGCTGCGGCGGCCAGCAGGCAGCGCATCCCGCTCACATCAGGCCTTGGCCGTCTTCTTGGCCGCGGCCTTCTTGGCCGGCGCTGCCTTGGCCGCCCGCGGCTCGAACTCGAACACGACCTTGCCTTCCTTCCTGTCATAGGCCAGGAAGGCCTTGAACTTGCGGCGGGTCTTGTTGGAGACGAAATTCTCCAGCAGGTCCGTCTTGCCGTCGGCCAGCAGCTTGTGGGCCTGGGCCGGCTCGATGGGCTGGGTCAGGATGACCTTGCCGGTCTTGAAGTCACAGGTCACATGGGCGCCGACCGAGTGCTCGCAAACGTAGTTGGCGCCGTGCTCGTAGACATGGCCCTTGCACTTGGGGCAGGGCCCCAGAGAGTTCTGGCCGGAGAAGTCGACCGGCTCGCCGTCGTTCTCGGCCTTCTTGGCGTCCTCGCCGAAGTCGAACTCCAGCTTCCAGTTCTGGATCTCCTCGTCGTAGACCAGGGCCAGCTCGGCCGTGAAGGGCCAGCCTGCCTTGGAGCGGAAACCTTCCAACGGGCCGATCTTCTTGGTCGCCAGGAAGGCCTCGACCTCGTGCAGCTCGAAGCTGCGGCCGCCCGGGATCTTGCCTATGGAGAAGCCGCAGGCGTCGTCGCCCGTGCCACTCTTGCCGGTGCAGGTGAAGCGGCGGTAGTTCTCCTTGACGATGCCGCCGCACTTGGGGCAGGGTGTCTTCAGCGTCGCGTAGTCGCCGGGGATGGTGTCGCGGTCATAGCCCTTGGCCTTGGCGACCATCTTCTCGGTCATGGCCGCGATCTCGGCCATGAAGACCTCGCGCTTGAGGCGGCCCTTCTCCATCTCGGCGAGCTTGAACTCCCAGTCGCCGGTCAGCTCGGGCTTGGTGAGGTCTTCCACGTCCAGGCCGCGCAGCAGCGTCATCAGCTGGAAGGCCTTGGCCGTGGGGATCAGCTCGCGGCCCTCGCGCAGCATGTATTTCTCGGTGATCAGGCCTTCGATGGTGGCCGCGCGCGTGGCCGGCGTGCCCAGGCCCTTCTCGGCCATGGCCTCGCGCAGTTCGTCGTCGTCGATGAGCTTGCCGGCGCCTTCCATGGCCGACAGCAGCGTGGCTTCGGTGTAGCGCGCCGGCGGCTTGGTCTGCAGGGCCTTCACGTCGACGCTCTCGGTGCGCACGACCTCACCCGGCTGCACCGGTACCAGGTTGGCGTCCTCGTCGTCCACGTCCTTGCCATAGACGGCCAACCAGCCCGGCTTGACCAGCACCTTGCCGTTGGTCTGGAAGTGGTGCTTGTTGTCGACCTTGGAGATGCGGGTGGTGACCAGGAATTCCGCGGGCGGGAAGAACACGGCCAGGAAGCGCTTGACGACCATGTCGTAGAGCTTGGCCTCGACCTCGGTCAGGGCCTTGGGCGCCTGCAGAGTCGGGATGATGGCGAAGTGGTCCGACACCTTGGCGTTGTCGAAGACCTTTTTCGTCGGCTTGATATAGCCCTCCTTCAACGCCGTAGCGGCATGGCCGGACAGCGCGGCCAGCGGGCCGGGCAAGTCCTCGGTGGCCAGCATCTTGGCCGTGTCCTTGGCCACGGCCAGGTAGTCCTCGGGCAGGAAGCGCGAGTCCGTCCGCGGGTAGGTGAGCACCTTGTGCTTCTCGTACAGGGCCTGGGCGATGGACAGCGTCGTCTTGGCCGAGAAGCCGAAGCGCGAGTTGGCCTCGCGCTGCAGCGTCGTCAGGTCGTAGAGGGCGCCGCAGCTGGTGGTGCTGGGCTTGCTCTCTTCCGTGACTTGAGCCGGCTTGCCCAGCACGGCCTTGGCGATCTCGTCGGCTTCGGCCTGGGTCCAGAGGCGATCCGCGCGGCGCTCGACGTCGTCGTTCTTCTTCCAGGCGGGGTCGAACCACTTACCCTCGTACTGGCCGGCCTGGGCGTCGAAATTCGCGCGCAGTTCCCAGTAGTCGCGGGCGACGTGCTTGCGGATCTTCTCCTCGCGCTCGACGACGATGGACAGGGTGGGCGTCTGCACGCGACCGACGGTGGTCAGGAAGAAGCCGCCGTCGCGCGAGTTGAAGGCCGTCATGGCCCGCGTGCCGTTGATGCCCACCAGCCAGTCGGCCTCGGAGCGGCAGCGCGCAGCGTCGGCCAGCGGCAGCATCTGGGCGTCGCTGCGCAGCTTCTCGAAGCCCTCGCGGATGGCGGCCGGCGTCATGGACTGCAGCCACAGGCGCTGGATGGGTTTGTTCAGCTTGCCTTTGGCCGGCTGGGCGTACTGCTCGATGAGGCGGAAGATCAGCTCGCCCTCGCGGCCCGCGTCGCAGGCATTGATCAGGGCCGTCACGTCCTTGCGGCGGATCAGCTTGGCCAGCGCGTTGAGCCGGCCCTTGTTCTTGTCGATGGGGTTGAGGTCGAAGTGCGGCGGGATCACCGGCAGGTGGGCAAAGCTCCATTTGCCGCGCTTGACGTCGTATTCCTCGGGCGCCGCGATCTCCACCAGGTGGCCCACCGCCGAGCTGACGACGTACTGCTCGTTCTCGAAGTGGTCGTCGTGCTTGTCGAACTTGCCGGCCACGGGCGTCAGCGCGCGGACGATGTCCTGCGCGACGGAGGGCTTCTCGGCAATGATCAAAGTCTTCGTCATCGGTCGTTCATCAGTTGTCAGTTCGTCTTCCGGGCCGAGCGCCGGGCCGCTCCCAAGCCGGCCCGTCAGGCGATGTGCTTGGCGGTTGACCCGCCAAGCATCGCCGCCCCCTCGGGGGGCGGTTCAGCGTAACCGCTGAACCGGGGCGTCATTTTTCGCTGCCTACAATCCGGGCCTCGCGCGCACGCCTACGCACGCGCGCACCCATGAAATCACCGTACCACAGCGCCGATGACGCCTAAAACCCCACGCCGCAAGATCGAAGTCCGTGATTCCGGCGTGCATGGCCGCGGCGTCTATGCGAAGGCGCCCATCGCGGCGGGCACCCAGATCATCGAATACACCGGTGAGCGCATCACGTGGGAACAGGCCGTCGAGCGCCACCCGCACGACCCCAGCCAGCCCAACCACACCTTCTATTTCCACATCGACGGCGGCCTCGTCATCGATGCCCTCTACGGCAGCAACGACGCGCGCTGGATCAACCACGCCTGCGAGCCCAACTGCGAAGCCGACGAGGTCGACGGCCGCGTCTTCATCAAGGCCCTGCGCGATCTGAAAGCCGGCGAGGAGTTGTTCTATGACTACGGCCTGGTACTGGAAGAGCGCCATACGGCCAAGGTCAAGAAGCAGTTCGTCTGCTGGTGCGGCGCCGCCACCTGCCGCGGCACGATGTTGGCCCCCAAGAAGCGCTGACACCATGGAGCGGCGCCACCTCGCCGAATGCGGCTCGACCAACACCGAAGCGCTGGCCCATCTGCGCGACGGTGGAGGGCCGCTGATCATCTCGGCCGACCGCCAGACCGCCGGCCGCGGCCGCCTGGGCCGGGCCTGGCAGAGCGACGATGCGGCGCTGACGTTCTCCATCGCTCGCGGCTTCCCGGCCGACCTCGACCTGTCCGGCCTGTCGCTGGCCGTCGGCTGCACGGTGGCCGACACCCTGGACCCGGCTGGCAGGCGCCTCCGCCTGAAGTGGCCCAACGACCTCTTCCTCGACGGCGCCAAGCTGGGCGGCATCCTCATCGAGACCGTGCCGCTCCCGCGTGACCGCCGTGGCGTCGTCATCGGCATCGGCCTGAATCTGCAAGCTCTGCCCCCCGAGGCGGACCGAAGCGCCTTTGCCAGCGGCCATGCCGCCCTGCAGACCCTGGACCCGTCCGCCACCGCGGCTTCGACGCTGGACCGCCTGGCCCCGGCGCTGCAGGCCCTGCTGGCCGATTTCGAGACCCTGGGCTTTGCACCCTGGCAAGCGTCGTTTGAACGCCGCGACCTGGCCCAGGGCCAGCGCGTACGCGTCGGCGACCAGCCCGGCATCGCGCGCGGCGTCAGCACGCGCGGCGAGCTGTTGCTGGAAACTACTGCCGGCCTGCTGCCCATGAGCGGCGGCGAACTGAGCCTCAGACTGGAGACGAGCCTGTGATGCGCGTGGTGGTGGTGGTGCTGCTGGCGGTGAACGCCCTCTTCTTTGTCTGGTCGCGCGGCTGGCTGGACACCGTGACCGGCCTGCCCGCCCAGGGCGGCCGCGAGCCGCAGCGCATCGCGGCCCAGCAGCATCCCGAGCGCATCCAGCCCCTGGCCGCCAGCGCCGCCGTGGCGGCCGCCCAGCGCAGCTGCCTGGAACTGGGCCCGCTGGAGGGCGATGCCGCCCTGGCGGCCGCCCAGGCTGCGCTGAAGACGGCGGGCGCCGAGGCCCAGGTGCGCAGCAGCGAGCAGGCGGGCGTCTGGGTGGTGGCGACCATCAAGCTGGCCGACCCCGAGTTCCGTGCCCGCAAGGAAGCCACCTACAAGGGCCTGCACATCAATTTCGAGCCGCTGGAAGGCCTGCCCGCCGAGCAACCGGCCTTCGTGCTGAGCAAGCATGCGACGCAGGCGGAAGCGACGGCCCAAGCCGAGAACTTCGACAAGCGTGGCCTCAAGGGCCTGCGCGTGCTGGCGCTGAAGGCCCCGACGAACCGCCACACGCTGGTCATCGCCCAGGCCGACGGCCTGCTGGCGGCCAAGCTCAAGGCTTCCAAGGATGCTGCCCTGGCCGCCGGCTTCACGGCTTGCAGCGCCCCCGCGACGACGCCAGCCTCAGCCGCGAGCAGCTGAGCGCCGCAGCGCCAGGGCTGCCAGCAGCAGGCCGGCCAGCCAGGACGCGCTCGCCGCGCCACCGCCGCCGCCATTGCTGGCCGGTGGCGTGACGACGGGAGCCGCCGCGACGTTGATGGTCGCCGACTGGCTGTAGACGAGGCCGGCGCTGTCGGTCAGGTCGGCGCGCACGGTGAAGCTGCCGGCCGCCGTCGGCGCGATGGTCGCCGTGGCCGTATTGGCGCCCGAGGCGAAGGCCGTCACGATGCCGCCGCCGTCCACCAGCACCCAGGCCGTCGATGCGATGCTGCGGCCATTGGGCAGGCCGGTCGCGGCCGCCGTCAGCGTCAGCGTCTGGCCGGCAGTCAGGCCGCTGGCCGGGCTCTGGGTGAGGGTCACCGTCGTGCCATTCAGGGCCACCGTGGCGGCAACGGCCGCAGCCGCGTCCACCATGCCGGCGCCGCAGGTGGTGGTCGTGCAGTAGCACTCGTCCTGGGCCGTGGTGCTCGGCGCCATGCATTGCGGCGGATTGGCGTCGGCGGCGCTGCCGCCGCCTGTCGTCGGGAAGGCGCGGGCCGTGCTCTTGAGGATCTGCGTCGCCTCGACAGAGGTCAGGCCGGGCCGTACCGAGGCCATCAGGCCGACGATGCCGCTGACGATCGGGGCCGAGAAGCTGGTGCCGATCGAGGGCGAGCTGCCGGTGTAGACGCCGTCGGCGCTATAGGCCACCGGCGATGTCGTGCCGGCATTGGTCGTGCTGACCATGGGGTAGAGGCAGGGCTGGCCGGCCCCCGTGTTGATGCAGTTGCCGCCGGGCGCTGCAACCGTCACCTCGGGGCCCAGGCTGGAGAAGCCCACTTTGGTGCCGACGTGGCGCAAAGCCGCCACCGTGATGACTCCGGGGCAATTGCCCGGGATGCCGACGCCCTGGCCCTCGGAGTTGCCGGCGGCGATGACGATGGTGGCGCCGGCCGCATTGACGGCGGTGATCGCGTCACGGTAGAGCCTGCCGACACCGGTGGTGCCGCACGCACCCGGCCCGCCCAGGCTCAGGTTCAGCACCTTGGCCTTGTTGGCATTCGCCGGCAAGCCCGGTACCGGGATGCCGGCCGCCCACTGCATGCCCGCAATGATGTCGCTATCAAAGCCGCCACATTTGCCCAGTACCCGCACCGGCAAGATCTTCAGGCCCCAGCCGACACCCGCCATGCCGGTGCCGTTATTGGTCGCCGCAGCGATGAGCCCGGACACGCGGGTACCGTGCCAGGAGCTGTCGCCGATGTCGCTGGTGGTGCAGCCGCTTCCCAGGGTGCCGGCATTGATGTCGGCCTGGCTGACCCAGTCGCCGTAGTCGAGCGCCAGCGTCAGGTCGGCGTTGTCCGGGCGGTTGGCAATAGCCTTGGCCTCGGCTAGGCCCCCAATATCGGTGGGCGAGATCTGTGAGCCGATCAAGTCGTAGCCGCTCACGAATTTGCTGCTGCCGTCGGAGTTCGTGAAGTCCGGGTGATCCCGGCGCACGCCGGTGTCGATGACCGCAACGATCACGCTGCTGGAGCCGGTTGTCGTGTCCCACGCCGCTGGCGCATTGATGCTGGAGACGACGGCAGGATTGGTCGAGCTGCCCGGCGCCTTGAGGTACCACTGGTCGATGGTGCGGGCCTGGACGCCGTTCATCGTGGACTCGGGGTTGACCGTGGCGCCGCCGAACAGCGGGTCGTTGGGCAGCTTGGTGTGTTTGCGAAGCTGGTCCACGGCCACCAGTTCCACCTCGTTGTCCGCGACCAACCTCATGGCGAGCTGGGTGCTCGTCATGCCCTTGGCCATGACCACATGGGTGCGTTCGTCCAGGCTGATGCCGGCGGCCAGGCGGTGGCCGGTGCGCAGGCCGAGAGCTGTCGCCCGTGTTTGCGCCACCTCGCGGGCCTCGCCCCACGTCGCCCCCGCGCTGAGCGCCTTGGCGCGCACGCTGTCCGCCAGAGGCTTGAAGCGCACGATGACGCGGGCTTCGCTGCCTGCATCCGCGGCCGTCCGGGCCAGGACGGGAGCGGCCAGCAAGGCCAGGGCGGCGAACAACAGCGGACGCAGTGACTTCATGAGGGCGGGCTCGTACGGGACGGGAGGCCAGTTTAGGGGGCCGTCATGCAGCGGATCGCAAACAAATGTGGAGAGCAAGAATGAAGAAACCCCGCAAAACGGGCAGTTTTGCGGGGTTCGCCAAAGCCCCGCAAGCGGGGCTTTCTTCGCTAGGCAGAGCCGATCGATCAGCCCGCGACGACGCGAACCATCTCCAGCACCTTGTTGGAATAGCCCCACTCGTTGTCGTACCAGGACACCAGCTTGACGAAGGTGCCGCCCAGAGCGATGCCGGCCTCGGCGTCGAAGATGGAGGTGCGGGCGTCACCGCGGAAGTCGGTCGCGACGACCTTGTCTTCCGTGTAGCCCAGCACGCCCTTCAGCGCGCCCTGGCTCTGGGCCTTGAACTCGGCGCAGATGTCGGCATAGCTGGCTTCGTTGTTCAGCTCGACGGTCAGGTCGACGACGGACACGTCGCTGGTGGGCACGCGGAAGGCCATGCCGGTCAGCTTCTTGTTCAGCTCGGGGATGACCTTGCCGACGGCCTTGGCGGCGCCGGTGCTGCTCGGGATGATGTTCTCGAGGATGCCGCGGCCGCCGCGCCAGTCCTTGTTGCTCGGGCCGTCCACGGTCTTTTGCGTGGCAGTGGCGGCGTGCACGGTCGTCATCAGGCCGCGCTTGATGCCCCACTTGTCGTTCAGCACCTTGGCCAGCGGGGCCAGGCAGTTGGTCGTGCAGGAGGCGTTGGAGATGATGGCTTCGCCGGCGTACTTGGTGTGGTTGACACCGAAGACGAACATCGGCGTCTCGTCCTTGGAGGGGGCCGAGAAGATGACCTTCTTGGCGCCCGCGGCCAGGTGCTTCTCGCCGCCGGCCTTGTCCAGGAAGATGCCGGTGGACTCGATGACGATGTCGGCGCCGGCCTCGGCCCACTTCAGCTCCGAAGGGTCCTTGATGGCGGTCAGGCGGATGGGCTTGCCGTTGACCACCAGCGTGCTGCCCTCGACGGCCACGTCGCCCTCGAACTTGCCGTGCACGCTGTCGTACTTGAGCATGTAGGCCAGGTAGTCGGGCTCGAGCAGGTCGTTGATCGCGACGACCTCGATGTCCTTGAAGTTGGCGACGGCGGCGCGGAACACCATGCGTCCGATGCGGCCGAAGCCGTTGATGCCGATCTTGATGGTCATAGGAGAGTCTCCAGGGGATGAAAAAATCTCGTCGGGCGGGATTCTCGACGATTCGCGGCCAGGGCTGGTTTCGAGGCGATTTCAGCCGCCACTGGCAACGGACTCACCTTGCAGATCGAGTGTTTCGCAGGGCACGTCGATCTGGATATGGCTTCCGAACAGGTCCTCTGCCATCGCCTCGGACGCGAAGTCGAACTGCAAAGTCTCCAGCCACCGGCGCAAGCCCACCTTGTTCGGGTCGGTCGGTCCGGGCATGTAGGTCCTGTTGGCATACCCGCCACCGCCCAGGACGAAAGTCAAGCTGAAGGGACAGCCCATCGTCTTCAGCTCGAAGTGCGCCTTCAGCTTCTTCGGCTCCCGAGTGCGGGCAATGAACTCCGCCAGCGAAAAACGGTCTTGCTTCAAACCGTAGTGGAAGTTGCGAGGGAACATGCTGAACCATTGCTCGACGGTGCGCGGCTTGTCCTGCGCGGTGCGGCAGGGCATGCGGTATTCGGACACCCATCGACGCACGGCCCGCTCAAACCGGGAGGAGGCTTTGGCGTAGATGAACTTGACCTCGGGCGGCTGTTGCCCGTCACCCGTGAAGGTGATCTGGGCCACAAGGTTCTCCGTCTCGGGTTGGCTGGTTCTCTGGATGTAGTCGAGTTCGTGCCGCGGCATCACGACGCAAAGCGGCGGCTGGTCCCCTATGGCCGAGTCCGTGGGCATCGGCGTTGGATCACGGTCGTGGTTCTTGAAGCTGAAGTCCTGGACTGCGGTCACCACACCGTCCTCGGGCAGCAGGCAGGGCAGGCGAAGGCGCGACACGTAGTCGAAGACCTGATCCTGCATATCCTCGCGCGCCGAGTTGAACAACACTTCAAAGGCGGGCTCGGTGTCAGGCTTGCTGAACTTGAGCAGCACGCGCATCGCGCCCTCTCCGTGATCCGGCGTCTCGCGCAACGGATAGCGCGGCGGATTGGCTGGTTTGACCAGGCAATCGAGGCGCTGGGCCTGGCTGCGCGTCACCACTTCGGTTTGTGCCGAAGTGCCGAGCGCGCAAGCGCTCAGCAACGCAGCCACAAGAAATCTGCGCATCCTGCCTCCTTGCGTTTTTTCATGCAGGCAGGGTTGTAGCGCAGGATCAGCCCATCACTTCTTCTTCAGCACCGCCTTCACCGTCGCCGCCACGTTCTCCGGCGTGAAGCCGAAATGCTTGAACAGCACGCCGGCCGGGGCCGATTCGCCGAAGGTGTCGATGCCGACGACGGCGTCCACGCCGTACTTCCACCAGAAGTCGCTGACGCCCATCTCGACGGCCACGCGCGGCAGGCCCTTGGGCAGCACGCTCTTCTTGTAGTCCTTGTCCTGGCGGTCGAAGACGCTGGTCGACGGCATGGAGACGACGCGCACCTTGATGCCCTCCTCGGCCAGCAGGGCCTTGGCGGCCATGGCCAGCTGCACCTCGGAGCCGGTGGCGATGATGACCGCACGGGCCTTGCCCTTGGCGGGTTCGGCCAGCACGTAGGCGCCCTTGGCGATCTCGTCGACATGGGTCTTGGGCGAGTAGGCCAGGTTCTGGCGGGAGAGGGCCAGCAGGCTGGGGCGCTGGGCGTTGCCCAGGGCCATGGTCCAGGCGACCACGGTCTCGGTGGTGTCGGCAGGGCGCCAGACGTCCAGGCCCGGGATCAGGCGCAGCGAAGCCACATGCTCGATGGACTGGTGGGTCGGGCCGTCTTCGCCCAGGCCGATGGAGTCGTGCGTCATCACGTGGATGACGCGGGTCTTCATCAGCGCGGCCATGCGGATGGCGTTGCGGCTGTAGTCGCTGAAGGTCAGGAAGGTGCCGCCATAGGGGATGAAGCCGCCGTGCAGGGCGATGCCGTTCATGATGGCGGCCATGCCGAACTCGCGCACGCCGTAGTTGATGTGGCGGCCGTTGTTGACCGAGCCGTCCGCAGCCACGCGCAGGGCCGGCGTGGACGAGGTGTTGGTCAGATTGGAGCCGGTCAGGTCGGCGCTGCCGCCCAGCAACTCGGGCAGGGCCTGCGTGAAGGCCTCCAGGGCGAGCTGGCTGGCCTTGCGGCTGGCCACGGTCTGGGCCTCGGCATGGGCCTTGACGACGGCGTCGACGGCGATCTGCGCGAAGTTGGCAGGCAGCACGCCGGCCATGCGGCGCTGGAATTCAGCGGCCAGCTCGGGGTGGGCTTCGGCATAAGCGTCGAAGCGCACATCCCATTCGCTCTCGGCGCGGTCGCCGGCGGACTTGTGGTCCCAGGCGCTGTAGACCTCAGGCGGCACCACGAAGGGCTCGTGCGTCCAGCCGATGGCTTCGCGGGTCAGCTTGATCTCTTCGGCACCCAGGGGCTCGCCATGGGCCTTGGCGGTGTTGGCGCGGTTGGGCGAGCCCTTGCCGATGTGGGTCTTGGCGATGATCAGCGTCGGCTTGTCCGTGCTCTTCTTGGCCTTGCCGATGGCGTCGTCGACGGCGTCCACGTCATGGCCGTCCACCGGGCCGATGACGTTCCAGCCATAGGCCTGGAAGCGCTTGGCGGTGTCGTCGCCGAACCAGGGGGCAACCTGGCCGTCGATGGAAATGCCGTTGTCATCGTAGACGGCGATCAGCTTGTTCAGCTTCCAGGCCGCGGCCAGCGAAGCGGCCTCGTGGCTGATGCCTTCCATCAGGCAACCGTCGCCCAGGAAGACATAGGTGTGGTGGTCGACGACCTGGTGGCCTTCGCGGTTGAAGTCGCGTGCCATCAGCTTCTCGGCCAGGGCCAGGCCGACAGCGTTGGTGACGCCCTGGCCCAGCGGGCCGGTGGTGGTTTCCACACCGGGGGTGATGCCCACTTCGGGGTGGCCCGGGGTCTTGCTGTGCAGCTGGCGGAAGGCCTTCAGCTCCTCGATAGGCAGCTCATAGCCCGTCAGGTGCAGCAGGGCGTAGATCAGCATGGAGCCGTGGCCGTTGGACAGCACGAAGCGGTCGCGGTCGGCCCAGTGCGGATTGGCCGGGTTGTGCTTCAGATGACGCGCCCACAGCGCCACGGCGATGTCGGCCATGCCCATGGGGGCGCCCGGGTGGCCGGAGTTGGCCGCCTGCACGGCGTCCATCGCCAGCGCGCGGATCGCGTTGGCCATGAGGGTGGGGGAGGCGGTCGTGACGGTCATGGCCGGGGCTTTCTTGGGCTGGGAGGGCAAAACACGGGATTTTACGGGGGTCGCTTTGCTAGCCTTGATCCAGCGCAAGCTGCTGCTGCCGCCGGCCGGCGACGCTTGCGCCATGTCTCCCACGCCCATGCCCCTGGCGGTGCGCGTCATCCGCGCCGAGCACGACGCCCTCGCGGCCATGTTGCGCACGCTGCCGCTGCTGCTCGAAGCCCAGCGCCGCGCGAGCGTGCCACCCGACTTCGGCGCGCTGCGGGCCATGCTGTTCTACGTCGACGAATTTCCTGAACGCCTGCATCACAAAAAGGAAAGCGAGCTGCTCTTCCCCAGACTGCGCGCCCTGGCGCCAGCGTTGCGCGAGACGTTGGACGACCTGGAGGTGGATCACGCCCAGGGCGAGCGCGCCATCCGCGAGCTGCAGCACAGCCTGCTGGCCTGGGAGCAGATGGGCGAGGCGCGGCGCGACAAGTTCGAGCAGCAGCTCCAGGTCTATGCGGCGCGCTATCTGCGCCACATGAAACGCGAGGAGACCGAGGTGCTGCCGCTGGCGGCGCACATCTTCCGCGCCGAGGACTGGGCCGAACTCGACGAGGCCTTCGGCAGCCACCAGGACCCGCTGGCGCCGCGCGCCGGCCAGCCGGTGGACGAGGCCTATGCGCCGCTCAGGCAGCGCATCCTGGCGGCGCTGCCGGCGCCGTTGGGCTGGGGGCCGGGCCTGCCCGTCTAGGCGGCAGGATCGGGCAGAGCGGCGGCCATAGGTGCGCCGCGTTCACGCGCCCGCAGCACGAAGCGGAAGCCCGCGTCATCGCGGCGCTCGTGGTGCTCTATGGTCCGCACGGCGGCGGACCGCACGGCCGCCGGCGGGTCGGCGAAGGAGCCGCCACGCAAGCTCAGGCGGGTCGGCAAGATCGCAGCCGCACTCGGCGCATTGCCCTCGAAGGTAGCGAAGTCGACGCAGAGCTCGGCCACATTGCCGTGCATCTCGTACAGGCCCCAGGGGTTGGGAGGCAGACTGGCCACCGGCACGGGCCCGGTGCTCAGCATGCGAACCAGATTGGCATTCACGGCGCTGCCGAAGGCCCAGGGCGTGCCCGTGCCGGCCCGGCAGGCGTATTCCCATTCGACCTGGTCGGGGAGAGCCGGCTCGCAAGGCGGCAGCAGCTGCCCAAGGCGGCGCAGGAACTCGAAAATCTGAGCGGGTGAAACGCCCCTGACCGGATCGTTGTCGTCATCGACATCCCAGCCTGGCGGGATCTCTTCGGGCATCAGCGTCCACCACAGCCCCCAGGTGCAGGCCGTGTCGGCGATCCAGTAGCCGAAGGACAGGTCGATGGGCGTCTGCATGCGCTCGTCGGACATGCGCCCCGGCTCATTGGACGCTGAGCCAGCCGAGAAGCTGCCCGGCTCCATCCAGCGCAGCCGCTGGGTTACGGGGCGGGAGCCGCCATCGCGGGTGAGGGTCAGCAGGGCGAAGACGCCGAAGCGCGCATCCGCACCCATCTTCAGCACGACCCGGCAGTCATCCAAACGCTCCGCCAAGATCTCTTCCGTAGTGCATGGCCACCCCTTTGGCACGGTCCAGCTCGAGAGTGAGAGAAAGTCACGCGTACTGAGCCACGTTGGGACAGCTACCAACGATGGTGCCTCTATCGAGACCTTGGGCTCCATGGGGAGGCCTGAAGGTTCTCCTATCTGGACCCGGCGTGCCCAACTCGGTCTACGCAACACCGCGTGCAGCGAGGCCCCGAAGGCTTGCAAGAGCTGCAATGCCATGGCCTGCGACAGATGCGGCCGCAGTTCGCGCAGCACCTGCTCCACCGGCCCCGGCGGCATGCCCTCCGCCATCCAGTCGCCAATGCGCGTGAACCAGGGCGAGTTGCGCAGCAGCTCCCAGAAGCCCGCCGGCAGGCTGCGGCCGCGCAGGGCCTCGCCCTCCTTGGACAGCGCGAAGCGCACCAGCTCCAGATCGCCCGAGACCAGGGCTTCGAGCAGGCCGCGCTCGTCCTCCAGCCTCGCTTCCGTCGCGACAGGTGCAGGCACAGGCTCGGTGGCAGCAGCCGGCTGGACGACCGCGGCAGCTCGCGCGGGTGCGATCGCCGCCGGCACCTCGACGACCACCGGCGGCTGCGGCCGTTCAACGGGTTCGGGCGCAAAGGGCGACGTTGCGACATCGGCCGCCACTGGCGGCATCGCGGCCGGCTCCGGCAGCTTGTCCTCAGGCTTGGCCTCGGTGAAGGCCAGCAACGCGCCGAGCTGGGTCGACGTCAGCGGCGCCTTCTGCCTCAGCTCGCCCACCTGGGCCAGCAGTTCCAGCAGATCGAAGCCCGAGCGGTTCTGCAAAACCGTTGCGCAGAGGTCGGGCAGGCGCAGCAACACGAGGCGGTAGTTCAGCTCGGCGGGCGAGGTCACCGCGCGCATCTCGCTCGCCAGCTGCTCGCGCAGCGCATCCAGGTCGCGTAGGCGGGCGTCGGCGCGCCAGTCGGCCAGCGTCAGCAGCAGGGTCGGGCCGCGCAGGCGCACATAGCGGTACAGCGACGGCGTGAACAGCTGCAGCGCGCAGACGATGGCCAGCCAGTGTCGACGCTCCGGCCCATGGCCGCCTGCCGTGGCGCCGAGCCGGTCGGCCATCTCCAGCAGCGTGATCATGCGGTGCAGCTTGCGAGGCACGGAGGGCGTGATGGCGGCCACCAGGCGGGCCAGCTCGTTGGGCCGGCCTTCCGCGCCGAACAGCGCCGGGTGTTTGAGCAGCAGGAAGTCCTCGGCCTCGGCCCGCGTCGGCCGCGGCAGCCGCACCGGCAGGTGCACGAGCTTCTCGAGGTATTCCGCGCCGGTGATGGGCGTCAAGCCCTCCTTGCCCTGCAGCGCGTAATCACGGTAGCGGTGCGCGATGCCGCGCTCGACGACCTCCTCGTCCAGGGCGAGCACGAAGGCGCAGCCCTCGACCTCCAGGAAGAGCTTGACGGCCTCCAGCACCTCGACGGCCTTGTCGGGCAGGCAGCGATCGAGGTCGTCGACAAGGAAGACGAAGTTGAGGCGGAAATCGGGCTCGCTTGGCAACCCGCCGAAACCCAGCCCATGCCAGCCGGCGCGCAGCTGCCAGCGCAGCCGCGGCCACCAGCCCAGGCCGCGGTATTTGAGCCGCTCGCGGTGCAGGGCCAGTGCCCTGGGGTTGCGGCCGGTGACGGATTTGAGATGCTCGAGGAAGTCGTAGTAGAGGCTGTTCAAGCCGTCGGCCGGCAGGGCCAGGCGCCGGGCCAGCTCCAGGGCCTCGCGCCGCTGACGCCAGCGCGCCCAGGCCGAAGGCGAAGGCTTATCGGCCTCGGGCTTGAGCTCGGGCAGCTTGAAGACGACGCCCTGGGTCGCCAGCGCCGTCTGCAGCAGCTCGCGGCCACCATGCTGGTAGACGGTCTGGGCCAGGTCGCCCAGTAGCTCGAGGCGATCGGACAGGCGTTCGTTGCGGCGGATGTCCTCACCCAGGCTGTCTTCCAGGCGCTTGCGCAGACATTGCTGGGCCACCTTCAGCAGCGGCACCAGCAGGTGCTCCTCGCGCTCGTAACGCCAGGCGTTGAAGGGCACGATGACGGTCAGGTCCTGCTCGCCGTCGCCGGGCGGCAACGCGGCGGCCACGGCCTGCAGCAGTCGGCTCTTGCCCGCGCCCCATTCGCCGAAGACGCCAACGACCAGGGCCGGCTCGGTGATGCTGCCGGCACCGGGCCGCAGACTGGCTGACAACTCGTCGACGAGGCGCTGCGCCAGCACCGCGTGGCCAAAGGCCAGCGGCGGATCGGCAAGGGCGTCAGGCTGCATGGCGGCGATGTTAGGGAGCGCCGCTCGTCGAATCCAGCCTCAGCCGCGGCTGGAACGCAGCAGCGTCAGCCGCCCACTCGCTGCCCAGCTCTCCAGCGGCCGGCGCATGTCCTGGCGCAGCTCGTCCTCGCTGGAAGCGCGGGCATCCAGCAGGCCGACCCAGGCGTTGCGGCCGGTGTCCTTGGCCTCGTAGAGAGCAGCGTCGGACAGGTCGATGGCGGCATGCCAGTCCAGGGCCCGCGGCAGGCCGGCGCACAGCGGGAAGGCCGAGAAGCCGACCGAGCAGGTCAGGGCCAGGCGCAGGCCGCCGTCGAGCTCGAAGGGCTGGGCCGAGACGGCCTGGCGGGCGCGTTCGGCCAGCTCGGCGGCGCGGCGACGCGGCGTGCCGCGGGCGACGATGAGGAACTCCTCGCCGCCCCACCGCACCAGGTAGTCGGTGGCGCGGAAGACCTGCTCCAGCCGGCCGCGCATCTGCATCAGCACGGCATCGCCGGCCATGTGGCCATGGGCGTCGTTGATGCGCTTGAAGTGGTCGATGTCGATCAGGAAGAACAGCAGGTCCTGCTCGCTGTCGTGGTCGGCGGTGACGACAGCGCCGCTGGGCTGCTCGTAGTGGCGCAGGGTCAGGGCCACGTCGGCCGGCATCTGGCGGTCCAGGAAGCGGCGGTTGCGCAGGCCGGTCAGCGGGTCGGTGAGGCTGGCCTCCTCGAGCTCGAAGGACTTGGCCGTCAGCGCGGCGGTGGCCGCCTCCAGCGCTTCGGTGCGCTCCTGCACGCGGAGCTCCAGCACGCGGCGGTGGCGCAGCAGCAGCCGCGTCCGCATGCGCACGATGAGGGCCACCAGCAGCACCGCGGCGACGACAGCGCCGGCCATGGCCCAGCGCGTCTGCCACCAGGCGGCCCGCACACGGATGCCGACTTTCAGTTCACTGACGCTCCAGGCGCCGTCGCGGTTGCTGCCCTGCACCTGCAGCTGGTAGTAGCCCGGCGCAAGGTTGGTATAGGTCGCCGTGCGGCCCAGCAGGCCGGCGTCTATCCAGGCCGCGTCCAGGCCCTGCAGGCGGTAGCGATAGTGGTTGCGGCTGGGCTGGCTGTAGTCCAGCGCCGCGAAGGCCAGGCTCAGGCCACGCTCGCCGGGGGCCAGCACGATGTCGGCCCCGCCCGTGGGCAGGGCGCGCTCCTCGCCGTCCACGCGCAGCTCCGAGACGACCAGCGGCGGCTTGTAGGTCCAGGGCGCGAAGCGGTCGGGGTCGATGACAAGCAGGCCGCGCGCGCCGCCGAACAGCATGCGGCCGTCGTCGAGCTTGGCGTAGGAGCGAAACCAGCCGGTGCCCAGGTCGGCGCCGTCGGCGGCGCCGAGCTCGCGGCGCTCCCCGGTGCGCGGGTCGTACATATTGCGCTGCGACCAGATGCGGCCCTGCTTGTCGAACAGCAGATTGGCACCGAAGGCACCGCCGACGTCCGAGGCACCGACGACCTCGAAGCGCGCCTTCCTGCCGTCGCTGTCGATGAGGCGGTGCAGGCCCGTGCCGGTGTCCACCCAGAGGCGCCCGGCCAAGTCGACGGCCATGCCGAGCACGGTCTGGCCGGTCAGTCCCTTGGGCTCGACCCATTCGGCAACGGGCTCATCCACGCCGGGCTTGGCGACGCGGAACAGGCCGGCCGCGCCGCCCGCCCACAGGCTGCCGTCGGGCAGGATGGCAAAGGCATTGACCTCGCCCGTGCCGCCCACCAGGCCGGCCGTCGGGATGGGGCGCATCTGCTGATGCTGGGGCGTCCAGCGCATCAGGCCGTCCAGCGTGGCGATCCACAACGCGCCGTCGTCGGTGGCCTGGAAACGCCGCGGCACGGCATTGCCGCTGCGCAGCGTCTCCTTCCAGCGGCCCTGGGTGTCGAAACGCAACAGCTGGGTGTCGATGGCGACCCAGACCGAGCCGTCCTTACTCTGGCCCAGCGCATTGACGCGGCCCGGCGGCAGGCCGCCACCGCCCTGGGCGACGAGGCCCAACGGCATCAGGTCGCGGTCGCGGCGCTCGATGCCGCCGGCCAGCGTGCCGAGCCAGATCTCGCCGTTGTCCAGCTGCAGGACGCTGCGCACATCCAGGCCGCCGGAGACCGAGCCTATGGCCTCGCGCACCATGGACAGGCCTGGCAGGGAAGGCACGTGGCGCATCAGGCCACCGCCATAGCTGCCGGCCCAGACGGTGCCGGAAGGGTCACGCATCAGCGCCCGCACATCGCTGCGCGGCGCCGTGCCGGCGCCGGCGGCGGGCAGGCGCTCGATCAGGGCGCCGTCCGTCGCGCGCCGGCGCGACACGCCGGAAGCGTCGCCGAACCAGAGCTCGTCGGCATCGGGCTGGGCCATGGCCATGACGGGCCAGACACCCGAGGTGGCGCCGGGCTGGGCGCCGGGGCTGAAGGGAAGCGGCTGGCCCTGGGGCGACAGCGCGCGCAGCCGGCCCTGGGCCGTGCCGACGATGACGCGACCGTCCAGGGTCTCGCTGAGCAGGGTGACGAGCTGGTCGGAGAGGCCGACGTCCAAGGTCTCGATGGGGCCGTCGGCTGCCTTGCGCGCCAGGCCGCGCCACGTGCCTATCCACAGCGTGCCCTGCTTGTCGACCAACAGGGTCTGCACGCGCGGGTCGGGCAGGCCATCTTCCTTGCCGCGTTGGTGGGTGAAGCGCTGGGTCTTGACGTCGAAGCGGTCCAGGCCGCCGCTGCCGCCAATCCACAACGTGCCGTCCTTCTCCAGCGCGAAGGTGCGCACGGTGTTGGCGGCGGGCGCGGTCTCGTCGGCCGACTTGCCGTCGCGGGCCCAGCGGTCCCAGCGGCCGGTGGCCAGGTCCAGGCGCACCAGGCCGCTGTTGCCGGCGGCCACCCACATCCAGCCGCGCGGGTCGGGCAGCATGGCGCGCACGAACTGCTCGGGCAGCAGCTGGCCATCGGGGCCGCTGAGCGGGTAGCGGCGGAAGGCGTACCCGTCGTAGCGCAGCAGGCCCTCGGGCGAGCCTGCCCACAGCAGGCCGCGGGCGTCCAGCGCCAGCGCCGAGACCACGTTGTCCCTGACCGCGCCCGGTTCGCCGATGGGCTCGAAGCGCGGCACCACGGCTTGCGCTGCGCCGGCCAACCCAACGGCGATCAGCAGGGCTGCACACCCTTTTTTTATCAAGACCCTCATATCCGGCATTCTCGGCCAGCAAAAGGACCGGGCCCGCCGGGTCTTGCCCTCAGATCATGTGAATGATTCCCACCTGCCGGGCTTGGCCACGCGCTGTGTCCCGGCTGTTTGCGGGCCGAGCGCTGGGCCTGCCATGGCCGGAGGCCCGTGTCTTTCCGTAGGCACAAGCAGTCCGCAGGGACTGCTTGTGTCCGACTCCAGTTCCCGAGCCGGCCCGCCTTGGGTGATGTGCTTGCGGGTCAAGCCGGCAAGGATCGCCGTCCCCTCGGGGGACCGAAAAGGCACGCCCGCGTTCAGCGGCGCGGGACTGGGCGAGGGGCTTCAAGCCGCCAGGGGTTTCGCGATGGCGTCGATGCGCTCGATGACTTCGGGCGTCAGCTTGGGCGTGACCGCCAGCGCGCCCAGGTTGTCATGCAGCTGTTCGATGCGGCTGGCACCCAGGATGACGGTGGACACGCGCGGGTTGCGGTTGATCCAGGCGATGGCCAGCTGGGCGGTGTTGCAGCCCAGTTCGGCGGCAATCTCAGACAGCTTGCCGACCGCATCGTTCTTGGCCTTGTCCTGCAGCTGCTCGCGCATCCAGCTCATGTTCTCCAGCGCGCCGCGGCTGCCGGCCGGGATGCCACCACGGTATTTGCCGGTCAGCAGGCCCGAGGCCAGCGGGCTCCAGGTGGTCAGGCCCAGGCCGATGTCCTCGTACAGGCGGGCGTACTCCTGCTCGACCTTGCGGCGGTGGAAGAGGTGGTACTGGGGCTGCTCGACGACGGGTTTTTGCAGGTGGTGGCGCTCGGCGATCTCCCAGGCGGCGCGGATGTCGCTGGCGCTCCATTCGCTGGTGCCCCAGTACAGCGCCTTGCCCTGGCGAATGATGTCGCTCATGGCCCAGACGGTTTCCTCGATGGGCGTGTTGGGGTCGGGGCGGTGGCAATAGATCAGGTCGAGGTGCTCGAGCTGCAGGCGCTTGAGCGAGCCGTCGATGGCCTGCATCAGGTATTTGCGGTTCAGCGTGTCCTTGCGGTTGGTCGTCGTCACGCCCTCGCGCGACAGCCCCCAGAAGAACTTGCTGGAGACGATGTAGTCCAAGCGGTTCCAGCCCAGGGCCTTGAAGGCCTGGCCCATCACGACCTCGCTCTCGCCCTGGGCATAGACCTCGGCGTTGTCGAAGAAGTTGACGCCGGCGTCGAAGGCAGCGGCCAGCATCTCGGTGGCGGCCTTGGTATCGACCTGGTTGTGGTATGTGACCCAAGAGCCGAGGGAGAGTTCGGAAACCTGGAGGCCGGCGCGGCCGAGACGGCGGTATTGCATGGGGAGGTCCTGGGAGGCTGAGTGCAGAATTGCGACAGCTTAAGCCCCCTCGCACGCCGCTTCCGGCGCTTGGCCACAATGGCCCCAGGCGCGCAGCGGGCGGCGCGCAGGACGGGGGAGCGATGACGCAGCCAGGACGCATGTCAAGGCGAGGTCTGCTGGTGGCGGGCCTGGCCGGCGCCTGCACCGCTCATGCCGACCAGCCGCCCCTGCACGTCCTCATCGACGGCAGCCTGCAGATGCCACAGGCATCTTTCAAGGACGGCCGGACCGTCGACGGCCTGCAATACCACCTGGCCATGGAACTCGGCCAGCGCCTGTCCCGCACGGTACGCTTCCGCGTGGTGCCGCGGCGTCGCATCGCCCAACTGCTGGTCGAGGGCCAGGAGGCCGACTTGATCTGCAACTACCTTCCCGGCTGGTTGCCGGGGCCGCTGCAATGGAGCCGGCCCTATCTGGACGACGCCGACATGCTCGTCACCGCCGCGCGCCGGCCTGCACCGGCCCATCTGCAGGACGTGGCCGGCCAGCGCATCGGCACCGTGGCCGGCTTTCTCTATCCCGAGGCCGAGACGGCGCTGAGCTCGGGTTTCGTGCGAGACGATGCGCCCAACCTGAACGCCAATCTGCGCAAACTCGCCTCGGGCCGCATCGATCACGCCATCGTCGGCCGCGTCACCTTCGACTATGTGCAGCGCCGCGGCGAAATCCCGCTAGAGCTGCACCCGCCCCTGGTCATCGCGCGGCTGCGCGCGGCCTGTGCGCTGTCGCCACGCAGCAGCCTGCCCCTGACCCAGCTCGACGCCGCCTTGGCCGCCATGCAGGCGGACGGCAGCCTGGCGCGCATCGTCGAGCGCTTTCGCTGAGGCCGCCGCCTTGGGACTGACGCGGCGCCAACTGCTGCTGGCCCTGGGCGCGCCGGCCGGGGCGGCTGCGTCCGAGTCGCCACTGGTCGTGCTGGTCGACAGCAGCGTGCAGCTGCCCCAGGCCCTGATCCGCGACAACCAAGTCGTCCAGGGGCTGCAGCACGACATCGCCGTCGAGCTGGCCCGACGCCTGGGCCGCCCGCTGCGCTTTCGCGTCGTGCCGCGCCGGCGCGTCGGTCCGCTGCTGCTGGCCGGCAAGGAGGCCGACCTGATCTGCACCTATCTGCCGGCCTGGCTGCCTGAGCCGCTGCGCTGGAGCAAACCCTTCCTGGACGATGGCGAGCTTCTCGTCACGGCCATGCGCCGTCCCGCACCGGCGCGGCTGCAGGACTTGGTCGGCCAGCGCATCGGCACCATCGCCGGCTTTGAGTACGGCCAGGTCACCGCCCTGCTCGGTGACGGTTTCCTGCGCGACGACGGCCCCAACCTGGAAAGCCTGCTGCACAAGCTCGCCCTCGGCCGCGTCGACCACGCCCTCGTCGGCCAAACCAGCTTCGAATATCTACAACGCCGCGGCGAGGTGCCGGTGGCCCTGCACCCCCCGCTGGTCGTCGCGCGCTGGCGCACGGCCTGCGCGCTGTCACCGCGCTCGCCGCTCACGCTGGCCGAACTGGATGCCGCGCTGGACGCCATGCAGGCCGAGGGCGCGCTGCGCCGCATCCTCGACCGCTACCGTTGAGCTGCTGGCGTGGGGCGCGGCGAGTACCCGACAAGCGCGGTGGCCTACGCCGGGTCGCCACCGCCGCCGCCCCGACAATGTTTTGCATGGTCTTTCCTCAACCCACCCTGTCCCGAAGGCAGCTGCTGCTGGCGGGATGCGCCGCCTGCGGGCCGCGCACCGTGGCAGCCGCCGAGGCGCTGCGCGTGCTGGTGGACAACGCCATCGAGATGCCCCAGGCCCTCATCCTCGGCCAGGAAGTGACCGAAGGCCTGCAGTACCAGGTGGCTCTCGAGCTGGGCCGGCGGCTGGACCGGCCGGTGGTGTTCCGCCCCGTGCCGCGGCGGCGGCTGGCGACGCTGCTGGCCGCCGGCCAAGGCGATCTCGCCTGCAACTACCTGCCCGACTGGCTGCCTGGCCCGCTGCAATGGAGCCTGCCCTTCATGGACAGCGGCGACGCCCTGGTGACGGCCGAGCGCACGGCGCCGCCGCAGCGCCTGGCCGAGGTCGCCGGCCGCCCCCTCGGCACGATAGCCGGCTTCCGCTATCCCGAGGTGGAAGCAGTCCTCGGCAGCGGCTTCGTCCGCGACGACGCGCCCAATCTCAGCAGCAGCCTGCGCAAGCTGGCAGCGGGCCGCATCGAGCACATCATCGTCGGCCAGACCACCTTCGACTACCTGAGGAAGCGCGGCGACGTGGCCGTCCCGACGCATCCGCCGCTGCCGCTGAACCGCACGCGCACCAGCTGCGCGCTGTCACCTCAAAGCAGCCTAGCCCTGCCGGCGCTGGACGCCGTCCTGGCCGCCATGCAATCGGACGGCACGATTCGCCGCATCCTCGACCGCTATCGTTGAGCCCATGAAGCTCGCCGTCATCGGTGCCGGCCCCGCCGGCCTTGCCCTCGCCCTGCTCGCCGCCGAGCGCCTCCCGGGCACCGAAATCCATCTCTTCGACACACGCCCCGTTGACCGCGACATCAGCGGCGACGCGCGCACCCTGGCCCTCAACCTCGGCAGCATCCGCCTGCTGCAGCGCCTCTCGGCCTGGCGGCCGGAAGGCGCCCAGGCCATCCTGACCGTGCACGTCAGCCAGGCCCCGCCCTCGCCCATCGCCGGCGCGGTGCACATCAGCGCGGCCGAACACGGCCTGCCCCAGCTCGGCGCCGTACTGCCCTATGGCGCCCTGGTCGCACCGCTGCAGCAGCGCTGGCTGGCGCTGGCCGAGCAGCAGCGCGAACGCCTGTTCACGCGCTTCGCCACGCCGGTGCACGCCATCCGCTCCGACGCCGGCGGCGTCGAGCTGGACTGCGGCGAAGGGCCGGTCGTCGACCGCTTCGACCTGGCCGTCGTCGCCGAGGGCGGCGTGTTCGCCGAGCAGGAGCGCAAATCCATCACTAGCGACTATCACCAGAACGCCTGGGTCGGACAGCTGCGCCTGGCCGCGCCCGGCCTGCAGGGCCTGGCCATCGAGCGCTTCACGCGCAACGGCCCGCTGGCCCTGCTGCCTCTACCGGACGACGCCCAGGGCGCGCGTGCCGCGCTCGTCTGGTGCCTGCCCCAAGCCGAGGACGACATCGCCTCGCTGAACGACGCCCAGCGCCTCGTCGTCATCCAGCAGCAACTGCCCGATGTGGCAGGCAGGCTGACGGGCATCTCGGCGCTGAAGTGCTTCCCCCTCGGCCTGAACGCCGAGACCCGACTGCTGCAGGGCCGGGCCCTGCGCATAGGCAACGCCGCCCAGACCCTGCATCCGGTGGCGGGCCAGGGGCTCAACCTCGGCCTGCGCGACGCCCAGGCCCTGGTGGACGCGCTGCGCGAGGCGGCCGAGACCGGCCAGGGCCTGGACGCCGTATTGGCCCGCGTCGACTGGCAGCGCGCCCCCGACCGCTGGCCCATGATCGCCGCGACCGACTTCCTGGCGCGCAGCTTTGCCTGGCGGCTGCCGGGGCTGCCGGCGCTGCGCGGGCTGGCCCTGGCCGGTCTGGAGCTGGCCACGCCGCTGAAGAAGGCGCTGGCCCACCGCATGATGTTCGGGGGCTGACGTGGAGATCCGCCCCATCCAGGCCGATGAAATCGAGACCGCGCGCCATCTGCTGGTGGCCAACCACTGGGGTCCGCGCGTCTCCGATGCAGGCGTCTTTGCCGAACTGATCGCTCGTTCTCAAATTGCCCTGGTCGCCGTCGACAATGGCCAGATCGTCGGCTTCCTGCGCGCCATTACCGACGGCCTCTTCAACGGCTATCTTTCCATGGTCGTCGTCGCCGACAGCCACCGCGGCCGCGGCATCGGCAGCGCCCTCGTCAAGACCGCCATGGGCGACAACGAAGAGATGACCTGGGTTCTGCGCGCGGGCCGCGACGGCGTGGCGGCTTTCTATGAGAAGCTGGGCTTCCAGGTCTCCGAAGTGGCCATGGAACGCAAGCGCAAACCCTGAATCGAGCCTCGATGCGATACGCCCTCACCCTGTCCCTGCTGCTTGTCGCGGCACTGCCTGCCCGGGCCCAACTCATCCCGCCGGACAAGGCCATCGCCGGCGTTTCGCAGGAGGAATGGTCCAAGCGCTGGTGGCACTGGGCCCTGTCCTTCGACGACGAGGACAGTCCCGTGGCCGACCGCGACGGGCGGCTGTGCGCCGGTGGGCAGTCGGGACCGGTCTGGTTCCTGGCCGGCAGCTATGAGACGGCGCGCACGGTGCGCAGCTGCCGCATCCCGGCCGGCAAGACGCTGTTCTTCCCCCTGGTCAACTCCATCGCCTTCCCGCCGGACGACGGGCGCGAAGCCTGCGCCTCGCTGATGCTGCGCGCCGAGTCGTTGACCGAGGCGCCCGCCGCCCTGGTGCTGGAATTCAACGGCAAGCGCTTCGCCGGACTGCAGGCACACCGCCAGGCCACGCGAGGCTGTTTCCTCGTCGCGCCCGAAGACGACGCCCCGGCCGCCGCCAACGGCTACTACGTGGCACTCGGCCCGCTGAAGGCCGGCCGCTACACGCTGAACTTCGGCGCCATCCTGCCGAGCCTGTCGCAGGCCGTGACCTACACCCTCGACGTCAGGTGATCCGCGTCGGCTTGATTTCCGACACCCACGGCCTGCTGCGCCCGGAGGCCCTTGCCTGGCTGCAGGGCAGCGACTTCATCGTGCACGCCGGCGACATCGGCGACCCGGCCATCCTCGAGCAGCTCGCCGCCCTCGCGCCGCTCACCGCCGTGCGCGGCAACAACGACAACGCAGCCTGGGGCCGGGCTTTGCCGGAGCGCGCATGGCTGCAGGTGGGCGGCGTCACCCTGCACGTGCTGCACGACCTGGCCGAGCTGGACTTAGACCCGGGCGCGGCAGGCATCGCCGCCGTCATCACCGGGCACTCCCACCAGCCGTGCATCGAGGACCGTGAAGGCGTGCTCTTGGTCAACCCGGGCAGCGCCGGCCCACGGCGCTTTCGATTGCCGATTGCGGCCGGCGAACTGCACATCGAAGACGGCCGCCTGCAAGCCCGCACCACGGTGCTCGCCCCCTAAACTGCGCGTAACTGCCCTGGCTACCGCATGACGCCCGCACCCGTCCCCGCCAATGACGCCGAGCGTCTGCGCGTGCTGCGCGAGCTGCTCATCCTCGACACGCCGCCCGAGGAGCGCTTCGACCGCATCGTCGGCTTCGCCGCCGAAGAATTCGACATGCCGATCGCGCTGCTCAGCCTCGTCGACGAGCAGCGCCAGTGGTTCAAGGCCCGCGTCGGCCTGGATGCCTGCGAGACCTCGCGGGAGATTTCCTTCTGCGGGCATGCCATCCTGCAGTCCGAGCTCTTCGAGGTGCTGGACGCGGCCCTGGACCCGCGCTTTGCCGACAACCCCCTGGTCACCGGCGCGCCCTTCATCCGCTTCTACATCGGCGCACCCTTGGCCCTGCCCGGCGGCGCCACCATCGGTACCCTCTGCCTCATCGACACCAAGCCGCGCCACTTCGACATGCTGGACCGAGCCATTCTCGGCACCCTGCGCGACCTGGTCGTCGCCGAGCTGATGGGCCACGGCGCCCAGGGCGATGCCGAATGAACGCAGCGAAGCCCGGCGGCCGCCTGCTGCTCGTCGAGCCGCAGTTCGTGCTGCGCCGCACGGTGTCGACCATGGCCCGCGAGATGGGCCTGGCCGATGTGCAGGAAGCCACCAACACGGCAGTGGCCGAGCGCCTGCTGTTCGAGCGCCGCTTCCATGCCCTGCTCATCGCCCTGGACGATGAAGGCGAAGCCCTGGCCCTGCTGCAGCGCCTGCGCGCCGGCGCGGTCGCGCATCCGCCCGACGTGTTGATCGCGGCCACCGCCTCGGCCTGCGACGTCGAGCTGGCCCTCAGGCTCAAGGAACTCGACGTTTGCCGACTGCTGCTCAAGCCCTTCAAGGTGCGCGGCATGTTGGAGGTCATATCCGCCCTGGGCGCACCCGACCCGCTGCCGGCGGGATGAAAAGCCCGGCCTCAGCGCCGCTTTTTGTTGCCACACCGCCTGGCGCTTGGTCCTAGCATGGACTACCCATGCCACGTTCCGCCCTGCCCTCTGCCGTGCTGCTTGCCGCCGTCCTGGCCGGTTGCGGCACGCCCAGCCAGCCCTTGCCCATGGCCGTCACCGCGGCCGATGCGCTGCAGATCCGAAGCTGGGTGCCAGATGCGCTCAAGGGCCAGATCGGCGTCGCCGCCGTCAAGGGCGGCATGGCCACCAACAAGTGGTGGGGCTCCAAGGTCAGCGCCGACGCGCTGCAGCAGGCCCTGGAAGAATCGCTGCTGGCCGTCGGCATGAAACCACTGTCCCCCGAGCCGGCGCCGCGCTTCGAGCTGCAGGCCGAACTGGCGCCGCTGGACCAACCCTTGGTGCCCGCCCTGGGCGTGACCGTGGGCGTGGCCGTGGGCTACACCCTGGTCGACAAGGCCAGCGGTAAGATCGTCTACCAGCGCCGCATCGCCAACAACGACGAGGCCCGTTTCAGCGAGGCCATCGTGTCGCCCAACGAGAGGCTGCGCATCGCCAACGAGCGGGCGCTGCGGGCGAATATCGACCTGCTGCTGCGCGACCTTGTGACGTTGCGCCCCTGAAGGGCTCTCCACGCAGCAAGAAGCCGGCGCCCCCCGGGGGGC
>Ga0194137_10000484_pt1 | contig 26761 bp, 32 predicted proteins | sample TARM_MetaG_T3_14_FD_134025 | JGI IMG/M metagenome (GOLD analysis project Ga0194137, IMG submission 134025) | Freshwater microbial communities from Pennsylvania, USA, analyzing microbe dynamics in response to fracking - TARM_MetaG_T3_14 (version 2) | ecosystem: Environmental > Aquatic >... | reverse complement strand
CACATTAACAAGCACAAGCGGCTCGAACAATACCTCTAATACCGATAGTGACTCTACCATTAACGAAACGGTTAATTCCACCAGTGGTGCAACCAACAACAGTGATAATGATAGTTCGGCTACCGTGACCGATACATTAACCTCAACTAGCGGCTCGAACAACGCATCAGACGCCACCAGCACTTCGTCATCGGGTGATAGTACCTCCACCAATGGAGATAATACCTCCACCACAAGTAGTGGTCCTGCGGCCAACTCATCGGATACGGACGCCACCAGCAGCTCAGGTGATAGCACATCAACGAATGGTGATAATACGTCAACCACAACAAGTGGTCCTGCAACAAACTCATCGGATACAGATGCTACATCGAGTGCAGGTGACAGTTCCTCAACCACTGGCGATAATTCATCCACAACCAGTGCCACTGCCACCACAGGTGATAACACCTCTACGCCTACAGCAACAGCGTCGACAGGCGATAATACTACCACCAATACCTCCAATGCTGACAACTCTTCAACGAACGACAACGCAAGCACCGCCAACAGCACGTTAAACTCCACCAGCTGCGCCACCAACGAATCCACGAATACCAGTGAATCCAACAACACCTTTGACTACAACAGCGCCTTAGTGAGCACGGCAAACGGGTTAGCGAGCTCGGCAAACAACTCGGCAAACACCGTCTCCAATGGCAACAACTTCACCGTTGGCAATCAAATTCAAATTAGCGACAATTCCGTGCTTTTAGCCTTATTGCTTTTGTTTTGCAAATGCCGTACCTGCTGTAACTGTCAGCCTTCTAGCGGATCAACAAGCGGCTGTACCTGCGGCACGTCGGGGACGACGAATTTGGAAGGGATTATTTCCAAACTGCTCGATGATGAAAAAAATAAACAACAGCGCATTTTTGATATGTTAAACCAAAATAATTCAATCGCTTAAGGAGGCGTTTACCCATGCTTGAAAACAGTTCAAAAACCACGTTCACGATGTCTCGCAAAAACGGAGAAACCACACTTTCGGTGGCGATCAACAATGGCAGCGACGAAGAAAAAAATATTAACATGGTCGTCAAAGACAGTGCAAACGGCAATGTATTGCCAAGTGTGATCGATGGCACAGCCATCGACAACGGGGTGACGCTGGAACCTAAAGCAATCAAAAACATGGTGATTGATACCACAAACGCCATCGGGCAAATTCTCGTGGAAATGGCAGGTGCAGGGAGGATGACAATGCGTCAAAAAAGTTCGTCATCCGGTGGCAAAACAAGCAACATCATCGAATTGATATTAAAATAAAAAATATGCTTCGTGAAGTATCGCGCAGAAACGATTCCTATAGCGCGATTCGTTGCCGATTCATTTGCTGCACGAGTGTTTCCTCGGTTGCGCAAATCGTCTCTACGAACCATCATGAAGGAATGATCTCCTAATATTAAATGACCGCTAATTAAGATTAGCGGTCATTTGGTGTTTTCAAAGCATACACTTGATGTCCGCTAATGTAAGACAAGATTTGGAGGCTTTGCTAATGAGAGAAACACCGGGGATTTCGGAACAGGGCGATCAGACGATTCAGGACTTCATTCACGCTCTCACCACCCACGAAGATTTGAATCCCAAAACACTAAAAGAGTATGCAAGCGACCTAAAACATTTCATCGGCTGGTTTGAGACCGCCTACCACCAAGAGGAAGAGATTATATTTCGAATTGAAGATGTGGCTACTCCAACATTAACGCGATATAGGGAAGCAGCACAAAAAATAATGGAATTGAAACCGGCGACCATTAACCGGCGGCTTATTACCCTGAAACGTTTTTTTGAATGGGCCGTGTCAGAATCCAGGATTCGCCGCGACCCTTCGAAGCCGGTTAAATTGGTTCCGGAAGAAAAGGTAAGCCCCAGACAGATGACAGACAAAGAAGAAGCTGCTTTGGTTGCTGCGGCCGAGCATGGCGGTTCTCTTCGGGATCAGACGATTCTAATCGTGATGTTTCACACGGGCTTACGAAGCATGGAAGTGTGTGACTTGGCTCCCGGAGATATTCAAATCGGTAAACGTAGTGGTCAGCTTACGGTCCGATCCGGAAAACGAAATAAACAGAGGGAAGTTCCTTTGAACGCCACGTGTAGAGTTGCTTTAGAAAAATATCTGGCAGAACTCCCTCCGCACAGTCCTTTTCTGTTTCCATCTGAAAAGACCGGCGATCGATTAACCGAACGTGCTTTACGTCATTTAATTCAAAAATATATGAAAGCAGCCCGGCTCGAAGGATTGAGCGCCCACGATCTACGGCACCGGTTCGGCTATGTGATGGCAGAAAACACGCCGTTGCACCGCTTGGCGCAAATTATGGGACACGATAGTCTGGACACAACGATGATTTACGTCAAGGCAACCCGTGCGGATCTGCAAGCGGAAGTCGAAAAAATAGCTTGGCAATAGGGGGATGAAGTACGATGTACGCGAGAGTAAGGGAACTGCTAACTCCGGAGGAACGGCTGCATTATTTGCAGATACCGCCTGATCTTGGCGAATGGGAATTGGGCACTTATTTCACATTTACACAGCATGACCTTGAAATCATACAGCAGCGGCGAAGAGATTATAATCGACTCGGCTTTGCCGTGCAGCTGTGCGTACTTCGTTATCTCGGCTGGACACTTTCTGATACAAAAGAAGTGCCGGTTCAAATTCTTCGTCATATTGCAAAGCAAATCAATGCCGATGTGGAGTCTTTTGCATCTTACGGCGACCGAGAAGCAACGAAGTACGAGCATCTGGATGAGATCCGGAAAGAATATGGCTACCAGACATTCACCTTGAGCGAATATCGTTCTTTGTGCAAGCATCTATTTAGCCATGCAATGGCAAACGGCAATCCCTTACACCTGATTCAACTCGCACTCGAAGATTTACGTAAGCGTAAAATCATTCTCCCTTCAATGGCTACAATTGAAAGAGCCGTTTGGGAAACGCGCAAACGAACAGAAGAAAAAATATTCAAGCTGCTCAGCAGTTCACTGACAGAATTACAAATTGCTAAGCTGGATCGCGTCTTAACCACCATGCCGGAAAGTAGCAAAACCTACTTAGCATGGTTAAGGGAAATTCCAGGTACTAGCTCTCCGGATTCTTTTTTGAAGGTGATTGAAAAACTCGAATACTTACGCGACTTGCAGCTGCAAGTCGATACGAAAGGCATCCATCCGAACCGTCTACGTCAACTTTCTAAAATCGGTTCGCGTTACGAACCTCATTCTTTCAGACGTTTTAATGATCCGAAAAAGTACGCGATTTTAGTAGCGTACCTATTGGAACTAATTCAGGATTTGACAGACCTGGCTTTCGAGATTCATGACCGGCAGATTATGATACTGCTTTCCAAAGGGAGAAAGGCCCAAGAGGAACTTCAAAAGCAAAACGGTAAATCGATCAACGAAAAGGTTGTTCACTTTGCCGATCTTGGAGCCGCTCTTATTAAGGCCCGAAGCGAAGGCATTGATCCGTTTGTTGCTCTTGATGCCGTCATGCCGTGGGATCAGGTCGTCGCATCCGTGGAGGAAGCTAAACGGCTGGCGCGACCAGTTGATTACGACTACTTGGACTTGTTAGAAAAGAAATTCTATGCGCTCCGAAAATACACGCCAACGCTGCTAAAATCGTTGGAATTTCGGTCAACTAAGTCCGCAGAGCCGCTAATGAAGGCGGTCGATATCATCCGGGATATGAATGAAACCGGGAAGCGGAAGGTTCCGGAAGGCGCGCCGCTGAACTTCGTTTCGAACCGCTGGCAAAAGCACGTTTACGACGATGACGGAACGATCAACCGGCATTACTACGAAATGGCTGTCCTGACAGAGTTGCGGAATTACGTTCGTTCCGGGGACGTGTCCATAGTCGGAAGCCGTCAGCATAAGGATTTCGAGGAATACCTTGTTCCGAAAGCCGATTGGAATGGCATTGATCCTAACGCTACAAAGCTTGCCGTCAGTTTGTCCGCAAAGGAATATCTTGAAGAACGGATTGAAGCACTACTTCAAAGATTAAATTGGGTTTCGGATCACATCGATGAGCTGGACGGAGTAAATTTGGAGAACGGGAAATTGCACATTGAGCGATTGGAGAAAGATGTTCCCGATGAATCCCGAAATTTCAGTCTTTCCCTCTATGAGCTGCTACCACGAATTAAGCTTACGGATCTGCTCATGGAAGTAGCCAACTGGACGAATTTTCATGAGCAGTTTATTCACGCTTCCAGTAACCGCGCTCCGAACGAGGAAGAAACAACAATCCTTATGGCTACCCTTATGGCAATGGGAACGAACATCGGGCTTACGAAGATGGCTGAAGCCACGCCGAGCATTTCATATCGGCAAATGGCCAATACAGCTCAATGGCGGCTGTACGAAGACGCGATGAATAAAGCGCAAGCTGTTCTTGTCAATTTTCATCATAAGCTGGCGCTGCCTTCATATTGGGGGAATGGCACTACCTCCTCATCTGATGGAATGCGCGTCCAGATCGGTGTATCGTCTCTTCACGCAGATGCGAATCCTCACTACGGGACCGGAAAAGGAGCAACGATATATCGCTTCGTGAGCGACCAGTTTTCCACGTTCTATACGAAAGTCATCAATACGAACGCTCGGGATGCCGTACACGTCATCGACGGTTTGCTCCACCACGAAACGGACTTGTCCATTGAGGAGCATTATACGGATACGGCCGGTTACACCGATCAAGTCTTTGGTTTAACGCATTTGCTTGGATTTCGCTTTGCGCCGCGCTTACGCGACTTGGCTGATTCCAAGCTCTACGCTATCGGAAAACCGTCCATTTTCCCTAAATTGGAGAAGCTGCTTCGCGGACAGATTAATACAAAGATCATTCAAGAGAACTACGACGATGTACTCCGGCTGGCTCACTCCATCCGGGAAGGAACCGTTTCAGCATCACTCATTATGGGGAAAATCGGTTCCTATGCAAGACAAAACAGCTTGGCTACCGCGCTGAGAGAAATGGGGCGTATCGAGAAAACGATCTTCATTCTGGATTACCTTTCGAGCGAGGCGCTGCGGAGAAAAATCCATCGGGGGTTGAACAAAGGAGAAGCCATGAACGCATTGGCCAGAGCGATCTTCTTCGGCAAACATGGCGAACTGCGGGAACGTGCGCTACAAGATCAGCTCCAACGGGCAAGTGCGTTGAACATTATCATCAATGCAATTAGCGTTTGGAATACCGTCTATCTCCAGCAGGCAACTGAACACCGCAAAAAGCAAGGTAAGCTTCAGGAAGAACTGCTAAATCACATTTCCCCCCTTGGATGGGAGCACATCAATTTTCTAGGTGAATACAAATTCAACTTCAAGCAGAATACGTCTCTCAACTCATTACGACCGCTGAAACAACAGGAAGGTGAGTGATCGGTAGTCCGGGCGGTGTAGCCCGGACTATTGGGCTTAGAGTAAGAAAAAACGCTAAGCCAGGTACATCCGAAGGCTTAGCGTATATTATCGTTAAAATGTTGGCGGTACCCCTATTGGGAGTCCGGCGACGCCGTGAACAAAGCGCTTATGGAAGAATCGACTCGTTTATTCAGAGAGTTTCCTGCCCTCGCAAGCGTACAAGTTTCCCTTCCCTTCCAAGGAAAAACGTATTATGTGGACGTAACGAAACAAGAAATCGAAGACTATTTCGACGTAAACTTTGCGGATCTCCATGAGGACGAGACCCTCGACAAATGGAAAAGCGAAGTTGCCGAGCAGTATTTTACCGAAGAAGAGCGCGGGAAGTACGCAGAGAAGTTTATCAAAGTTCAATAATTGCTTTTGTAAGCCGGCACCGCTCCACGGTGTCGGCTTTATTTAGCGTTCGAACCGAAGGAGAGTCTGGAAGTTAATTGATACTATTGATTCCTCATCATTTCCGTAACGTCTACACGAGACGAGAACCCCATCGTTACAGACTGCTCTTTACCGCGCACTTTCTCGCACGCAGATAAATCTATAAGTTCTTTATTGATATCAAAAGGATAATCAAAGCCTAAATCAATTTCTGGCGGGTACCCTACAAGTTCTATATCTCTTTCTGTCCCATGACGCCAATGTTCGTCTTGGGACGAATACGGAAGGTATATCTGATACATGAAGTTATAAAATTTCAAGACAAATTGGCAGTATGGAACGATCCGTGTAATGCCGTCTCTTCGAAAGAATAGTTTGAAACCAACATTTCGTCGAAATGCAGGTCCAGGGATAAACGAATACATCGCCAAAAGAGGTGGCGTCGTTCGCGCACAATGATCTTCCTCTTTTATCCAATCAATTGTTTCTTTAAAGTGTACGAGTTCTTCGGCAGGCATCAACGTTAAGGCCATTTTAGTAAATGCTTTGTACACTGCCCTGGGGGTGAAGGGTTTTACTTTTGCAGTTATTTTAAGCTCATTGTCTCCGTTCCATTGAAGAATTGGTTTATCGATAGGATCTTTAATGAGGATTTGTTCTACTTCATCTCGTATTAAGGATTCGCCTTGTTTGAACGTAGGCGTTCCATACTTCCCTTGAAGTCTTGTAACTGTACGGCCGAGCTCAGTAAACCACCCGAGATCGTTCTCCAATTTTGAGAAAACCTCATTGCAAACATCGCATTCGTAGTAGGTGCACAAGTAATGATTCCCCAGCATTTCCGGAATTGCATGTGCATCTTTTTTAAACTTTACTTCGCCTGCTTTTTTTCCACAAAAACGGCAGACCCGGTTTTGTTTGTCGCCCAGATATGTTCTTCGGTCAAGAGTGATTTCACCATGGATCGATTTATACTGATCGTAATAGGAAGTTACTTTCTCAACAGTCTCTTTCATCTCTTGAAGATACTTGGCAAAGTGAGCATTTTGATTGTCCATTATATCCCCCCCTTTTAACATTACCCGCAGTCGTCACATCTCATAAGCCAATAATGCGATTGACAACGAACAGAAGACTACTGAACACGGCTAATCCGAAACGCTCACCTTTATTTTTTCTGCCAAACAGCGCCCCGATCATGTAGATTAAGGAGACGACTTCAAGCAAAGTGGTCGTGATCTGATAAAATCGCTCCGGTATGATGGCCCCAGCTGATTGAAAGTGCTGGAGCGGGAATAGTAAGCCGTCGCCGCGCGCGTAGGCGAGATAATTGAGCGACAACGTCTGAAGCGCCATCCCCCACAATATCCTCCGCATACCGGTTAAAGTGAGGCGTTTGCCGTCCAGTACACGGCGGCCGGGTTTGACGATGTACGGGACGCTGACAATTATGAAGACTACCGCAAAGCCATACAAATAAACGAGATCGACGATCGACAATAACGGAACCTCCCATTCCGCTAAAGAGTAGTGGAGCGGGATCGGGTGTCATCCTCCCGCTTCCCGCTTCCGTAGAAAAGCACTCATATCGCGCTCGGGCACCTTGCGCTTCAAATGGTCCGGAAGATGATCGTAACAGTAGACCATCTTGTCCCGATTGAGGTTGGGGATGACTTTCAGCAGTTCCCACTCATCCTCCGTAAGCTGTTTGCCGCAACGCGTGTAGATGCAATGCCGGTCAACCTTCGCCCTGGATTGGATGATTTGTCCGGAGGATCGGTCTGCCGGCGGGCCGGACTCGACGAGATGCTTCAAGGCGGGATTGCTACCCCAATCCTTTTTATAGTGTGGCGCAAGGTCTTTCCAGCCCATCTGCCACGAATCAAGCGCCTCGATGAACGCGCTCGCGGCTGCCTGATCGAGCGCATTCCCGATTTTCGGGCGCCCTTGTCCGTCCGAATCAATATAAGAGAAGCCAAAGCCGTCCCGATGATGCTCGCCGATCGTGATGGTGACGACGACCTTCACGTATTTATGCTGGACATTGATTTCGACGTCCTTGATCGCTTTGTTCCACCGGCCCTGCGTCACTGCCTCCAGCCGATCGGTATAGACTTGGTTCGGTATGTAGGCGGCGTTGCTGTCGGATCGAAATTTAACGGTACCCTCGGGGAACGAGTCCTTCAGCCGCTGTATGACTGCTTCATATTCAAACTCGCTCATGAGTTGCCGCCCCCCTTTCTTTTGCTCTTTCGGCGAACAGGATAACGCTTAACGGTTCGGAAAACAAGTGGTTCTGCAGAGCGTCTCCGTTTCTCGGCATGTTCCGCACACATTGTTTTGGTTTCGAGTGCTCTGCCGCAATAGATACAAGTACCCTGGAGCAACCGGGAGTGACGTAGCGCTCTCATGGCGAGGGCTTCTTTCGTCGCCAACCGGGATCGCCCTCCTTATTTCAGATTCACCTTGCCGTAACGCCCCATATATTTCTCGAAGTTTGAGTAGACCTTGTGAGCCAACTTCACCCGTTCTGGCAAGTCGCGAAGCATTTGCATGAAGTATTCGCGCCCGGATTCGGTAATGCTGTAATAGCGATTGTAGCGATCGTCGCCCTTCCACTCGCGAATGACATGGCCGTTCTCGGCCAGCTTTCGCAGCCGGGCGCTCAGGTACGAATCGTTGACCCCGATGCCGCCCAATATGTCGGCAATCTTCTTGTCCAATTCGCTCACGTAAAGTTGCTTGCCTTCCTGCAGCTCGGACAGCACAACGAAGTCAATGACTTGTTGAACCTTGATGACGTAACCGAGTGTACCTTCTTTCTCGACCGGGTTATCGTTTCTCGGCATGCTTCATCCCCCTTCCGCCATTCGCAGCTGAGACCGCCGCGGGCAATAGTAGTCGTGCGCCGCGCCGCGAGGGACGGCGACAATGTAGCGGATCTCGTCCGCGTAATGCGTATCAAACTTGATTCTGGAGCGGGATACCCCATCCGGAATGAAGGAGAAGGCGTCTCTTCCCGCCGGCACGATGGCGTGTACAGCTCCCACTTTCGTTTTGGCGGAGCCGGCAGCCTGGCTTGTCCACTCAACCTTTTGGCCAACCTCAAATGAATGCATCAGCGTTCTCCGGCTCCTTTCGCGGCAGACATCCTCAAGCGGATCGCTAGCAAATCCTCGGTGCACTGCTCGCAAACGATCTGTTCCTTAAAGATGCGAACCCCTTTTCGCGAGCCGCAGAACGTGCAGCGGGGATAATACCTTTCCACGATGATCCGGTCGCCGTCCACGAAGATTTCGACCGCGGCGCCGTTATCCATATCGTAGGCATCTCTGATTTTCTTAGGCAGGGACACTCTTCCAAGCTGATCGAGTTTGCGAACGACTCCGAGTGGCCGATATTTATACGCTTTTTGGTCCAATTTCCACCCACCCCATTACTTTGGATCCGCAATATTCACGTAACCGAAAAATCTGCTCATCAAGTAAGCACAGGCTGCAATTTTATGCTCGTGCTTTGGAGCATACGACCGCATGATGGCCATGATATGACGGCCGGATTTGTAAGGGTCGATACCTTCCTTCGGTTCCAATTCAATTCCTTCCATGCTGCCATAGAAAATTCGATCCGCGGCCTTGTTCCATAAGGTTAGACCTTCCCGAATTCTACCGGGATCTCATCCAAAGCCGGCATCCACTCTAGCGCACGGGCAGGAAACGCAAAATCGACGTCAGAAATCTCAATTGGCGCGATTATCTTCATGATGATATCAATCCTTGTCATTGCCGCTAGTGCGCGAGAACCGCCTATTAGCAGCAAACTCTCGAATGGATGAAAAAATAAGGATTGTAAATAGAGCGAGACCCGTTATCGAGACATAAAATTTTTCAGGACTGCCAAGAGACGAAGATGTTTTCGTGAGCACGATTGTTGCAAAAACGACGAATGCTCCTGCAGACAGGTATGCCATACCTTTATAGATTGACGTCTTTTGACCGATAAGCCATTTCAACAATGCAACAACCACTGCAAGACTAAAAACACTAAGCAAGATTGGATCCTGAAGCAACGCTGTTAGTTTGTCGATTTCCGCAGAATTATTCACTTACGAATCCCTCCAAACGAAATGGTTGGATACGTCTCCGATAGAACGCGGCAACGTCTCCGTACTATCATTATACCACGCCCCCGTGACATCACAAAGCGTGTTATAACTAAGCGTGTTTGCACGCCTTCCGACGCCCGGCTCGCACCATGCGGCGCATTCTCGCTTATCTCCCCCCTTCCCACCGATCCCTTCCGCTCTCTGTACCTAGATTCGTACCTTGCAGCAGATTTCATCGCTGCTACTTGATCCGTGTTTAGTCTTTTGCTGTATCCGTACTCAGTCTCAGGACAGCAATTCTGCTTCTAAGTACGTACTTAGTTACAGTTTTCGATCGTCGGGGGGGCCGCCGCGCGCGCTGCGCGAAAACCGGGTCGGAAAGGGAAAAGAAGTGCCAGAAATGCAGGAAGTAGTCAAGATAAAGTTACAAAGTGCGCGGCGAAACGGAAGGCCGGCACGCAGTCTCAAGATACGCGGAAGCGGGATCGAAGAAGCAAAGGAAGCGGGAAGTTGAAGGAAGATTCGAAGAAGCTGGGGAGCGTCAGACGAACAATCGAAAAGACGTACCGGAAGAAGCGGGCAGTCGCAGGATTAGATCGCGGGCAGCCGCGTGCCCAGCCGCCGAAGTCGTGTAAACACGCTTAGTGTGGACACGGACAAAAGTATGCGGAAGCCCCCTTTCCCGTGTCCGCTGGTCACCGGTCACCGGCGAGTTAGATATTCCTTTTTCCAATGTTCCATCATGTTCTGTATATTTTGGATCGGACTATCATGGGTGTTACTGAGTTTTCCAAGTCTTCAAAATGGAGAGTGCCCCCTTCTACTTGCAGAAAGCAACGAATAAAAATCGGCCCCCCCTTCCGTTTAAGGAGATAGCCGATTTTGTTTAAAGAGCCTATACTTGATATTTCAAACTCATTACTGTTCATTCACCTTACCGTTCTAGGCAAAGAAAAAGAAAAATATTAAGCTCCATTTCGTTCCTCCTCCTGACTGGAGCAGCTTGGTTCTATTGATCTTAAGATATTATGGCAGACCACAGGGGCCCAAGTGACCGATCAATCCTCACTATTCGGACAATGCCTGAGCCGATATCTTCTCCGTTCTCGATGCCCTCAGCGTATCGATCATGACTAAAGCGACCCCTATTACGATAAAGACATCCGCCATGTTAAACACAGGATAGTTGATAAAAGTAAATTCCAGCATATCCACGACTTCGCCATGCAAAGCGCGATCCACAAAATTCCCCAGTGCCCCTCCAAAAATCAGGGCTAGCGCATAAGCGAGCATTTTTTGTTTGCGATAGATTTTGCGCAAATAGACGAAAATGCCAATTAGAACTATAGCTGTCACCACAATGAAAAATAGTCGCTGGTTTTGCAAGATGCCGAATGCGGCACCCCGATTGCGAATGGATGTCACTTGAATAACACCCGAAATAAGCGGTATTTTTTGACCGAGATCCATGTAAGTTGCTACACTCCATTTGATAAATTGGTCAACGGAAAAAGCGATAATACCGACAATTAAATAACGAAGCACATACACCATCCTTCCAAATAGTTGAGTTGGGGTTTAACTCGCTAAAATATTTATTCTTTCACGCGCATGAGTCTCAATCCGTTTAATGCAACAAGGAGCGTTGCACCCATATCGGAAAGTATGGCAATCCACAGCGTCAGCCAACCCGGAATAACGAGCAGTAAAGCAATCAATTTTATCGCGAGCGCAAACGTGATGTTTTGCTTGATGATACTGAGTGCATTTCGGCTTAGTTTGATCGCAAATGGAAGTTTCCGTAAATCGTCGCCCATCAAAGCCACGTCTGCTGTTTCCAGCGCGGTGTCTGTGCCGGCTCCGCCCATCGCAATGCCGACTGTAGAGGCGGCCAGCGCAGGGGCATCATTGACGCCATCCCCGACCATGCCTACGTTCCCGTAATCGGATCTCAATTGTTTAATAAAGTCCAATTTGTCCTGCGGCAGCAGTTCCGCCTGAACATCCGATACGCCGACATGTCCGCCGATGGCAGTTGCCGTACCCTTGTTATCCCCTGTAAGCATAATTGTTTTTTGAATGCCCAACTGGTGCAACTTTTGAATAACGTCCTTACTCGACTCGCGAACTTCGTCCGCTACGGCGATCACCGCGAGAATTGTACTGTCAGTTCCGACAACCATGGCCGTCTTGCCCGCGTTTTGAAGGGTTGTAACCAATTGCTCCTGCTCGCTGCTGAAACGAGTTGTCGGCAGTTCTTTGAAGAGTTTCGGATTACCGATGTAAAACGTCGTTCCATTGACTATCCCTTTGATGCCTTTGCCTGTAATGGAAGAAAACTCGTCAACCATTACATCCGAATACGATATGTTTTCCTCTTCGGCTTTTCTCATGATCGCTGACGCTAGAGGGTGTTGAGAACGGTACTCTAAAGCCGTTATGACGGAAAGTAATTCGGATGTATTTGTCTGATCGTTAAACACCTTGAAATCCGTTACAACCGGGACTCCTTTTGTGAGCGTACCGGTTTTATCAAATGCAATGGCCTTCAAGGCTCCCATTTCTTCGAGATAAACGCCGCCTTTGATTAGGACACCTTTCTTGGCCGCATTTCCGATTGCCGACACGATGGAAATTGGAGTCGAAATCACAAGCGCACAAGGACAACCTACAACGAGTACAGATAAACCTTGATAAATCCATGCGGCCCAGCTCCCATCAAAGAAAAGCGGAGGAATAACCGCGACTAAAGCGGCGACAATCATGATGATGGGTGTGTAGTACTTCGCAAATTTATCAACAAACGCTTGCGAAGGAGCGCGTTCTCCCTGTGCTTCCTCAACTAGGTGAATAATTTTTGCAATGGTTGTATCATCCACAAGCTTTGTTACCTTAACTTCAAGCAAGCCTTCTTCATTTAACGTACCGGCAAAGACATCGTCATTGATCGTTTTTTCTACCGGTACGGACTCACCAGTAATCGCGGCTTGATTCACGGCGGAGTATCCACTTACAACCACACCGTCCATGGCGATCTTTTGACCGGGTTTCACGATCATAACGTCCCCAACGGCGATATCATCAACATGGATCATCATCTCTTGTCCATTGCGTCTTACAAGAGCTTCTTTTGGAGCGATGTCCATTAAGGAACGGATCGATTGTCGCGCGCGGTCCATTGAGAATCGTTCCAGTGCTTCACTAATGGCAAACAAAATAACGACAATCGCGCCTTCTGCCCATTCTCCGATGATCGCGGCTCCAATAATGGCCACGGTCATCAAGGTTTTCATGTCAAATTCAAACCGAAGCAAGTTTTGGAAACCGACTTTAAAGAGTGAGTATCCCCCCATTACAATAGAGGCCGCAAATAATAAGGAAGTGATCAGGTTTTCTTCGCCATTGACATACTGGGAAAGATAACCGAAAACGAGCAATAACGTCGCATTCAGTAACGTGCTGTGCCTTTTATAAAAAGGCTGTTTGGCTTCCTTTTTGACTTCTTGCGTCGCTGCCTTTACGGTTCTTTCCGGAGTTACCTTCAGATTTTCAAATGCACCAGCTTTCTCCAGTTCTTCAATCGTTGCATCACCGTACACGGCGATTTTCGAAGCCCCGAAATTCACTTTCGCATCTCGAACCCCTGGTAGCTGCTTCACGTTATTTTCAAACTTCCCGGCACAGTTCGCGCATGTAAATCCTTGAACGTTGAATACGTTTTTTTCCTCGTTCACTTCCGTTTTTGCCACCCGTACCGATTTTTCAGGGATGACTTTAAGATTCTCAAATGCACCGGCTTTCTCCAGTTCCTCAACACTGGTTTCACCGAAAACGGTAATTTTTGAAGCACCAAAGTTCACTCTCGCATCTTGAACGCCCGGCAATGACTTGACATTATTCTCAAATTTCCCGGCACAATTCGCGCATGTAAATCCTTCAACGCGGTATACGTTTTTGTTCTCTAATGATTCAGCCACTTTATTCAACGCCAACAACCTCCTTTTGATGCTCAATGGCGAGCCTTATCATTTGTTTAAGCTGCTCATCGCCCAATGAATAAAAAACGAGCTTTCCTTCCTTCCGATAATTCGCAATGCCCATGTTCCGCAGCAGCCGTAAATGATGGGAAGCCGTCGCCATCGTGGAGCCGATGATATTGGCTACATCACAGACGCATAACTCGTCTTCATCGCACAGGGCATAAGCAACCTTTAGCCGCGTATGGTCTGCAAGCACTTTAAAGATTTGCGACATATCCTGAAAATCATTTTTGTTTAATTTTTCCCGGACTCGATTGACCTTATCCTCGTCATAACAAAAGATCTCACATGTATCTTGGTTCTTCAATCCCATCACCTCAGTCTAACGTTCATTTGATTATTATATTATGCTTGCGCCATTGGTTTGTCAAAGGCAACAAAACTAAATATGAATGGGATGACCAAGGGCAACTTCTGCCGCTTCAGCCGACAACTCCCCAAGTGTCGGATGCGCATGAATCGTGAGGGCTAAATCTTCCATGGTTGTTCCCATTTCAATCGCCAAGGCAATTTCCGGAATCAAGTCGGATGCGTTTGTGCCAACGATTTGTCCGCCAAGGATCAAACCTGTTTTCTTATCGCCTACCAGCTTGACAAATCCCTCGGACGCACTCAAAGAGAGAGCACGCGCATTTGCCGCAAACGGGAACTTACCCACCATGATGTCATATCCTTTCTCTTTGGCTTCAGGTTCGCTAAGTCCTACGGAAGCAATTTCCGGATCGGAAAACACGACCGCAGGTATCCCTTTATAGTCGAAGACACTTGGCTGGCCAGCTATGGCTTCAGCAACCACTTTTCCTTCGTATGATGCTTTATGCGCCAGTGCAGGACCAGGGATAATATCACCAATCGCATAAATATGAGGAATAGACGTTCGCCCTTGTTGATCGACTTCGACCAGCCCTCGGTCTCCAATTTTTACCCCAATTCGGTCAAGACCGAGTTCCCCATCAGTATTGGGTCGGCGTCCTACTGTCACAAGAACATAATCGGCCATCACTTGTTGTTCGGTCTGATCTACCGTAAAGGTAACCGTGATTTCATCAGCCGACTGTTGGGCGGATTGAGCCATGGCGTTCGTATATACCGTAACGCCAAGGGAATCCAGATTTTTTTTACCAATCCGGGTAATTTCACTCTCGAATCCAGGCAGAATCGACGGTGAACCTTCCAAAATGGTTACGTTCGTGCCGAACTTCGCGTACATTTGGCCTAGCTCAATACCGATATAGCCACCGCCGATGACGACCATCCGCTCAGGAATTTCGGTAAGGGCGAGTGCTTCCGTGGAGGACAAAATTCGATTTCCATACGGGAATGCTTTTAATTCAATTGGGCGCGATCCGACCGCAACGATACAATCGTCAAATTGGTATCGGAGCGATTCTTGTTCATTATAGAGACGGGCTTCCCGATCATTTATGAACAGCGCTTCTCCTTTGAAGACCGAGATTTCATGCTTTTTGAGTAAGGACTGAATTCCCGTTTTGAGGCGATTCACCACTTTCGACTGTTTCCACTGTTGAATCTGTGAAAAATCAATCTCTACGCCTTTCGCTTTTAATCCGGATATGCCGCTTTCCAGCATTTGTTCATAACGATGGGCCGCTGATATCAGCGCTTTGGACGGCACGCAGCCGCAATTGAGACATACGCCGCCGAGTTCCGATTTTTCCACCAACAACACTTTCTTGCCGAGCTGCGCGGCTCGTATAGCTGCAACATAACCCCCAGAACCACCGCCGATGACCAACAGCTGCGTGTGCATGCTTGCGTCACCTACTACCATTGTGTTTCCCTCCAGTTCGTCATTTCGATTTTCGTGAACGTTATCCAAACAACCGTATGAGATATGCAAATGAATCACCATGCAGCATGATCGAAATACCTAATGCGATAAACACCAGTGGAACAATGACACTTCCGTACTTTTCCAGAATCTTTAGAATGGCCGGGAAGCTTGCCAGCCGATACGCCAGGAAGCACCATACCGCGACCATCAAAAGGAACACAATCGCGATGGATAAAAGTGACGCATTCCCCTGGGTCGTAAAATACGGGATGTATATGCCCAGGTTATCCCCCCCGTTGGCAAAGGTAATCGCAGCGACCTTACCCGCTAGTGGTCCAAACAAACGGTTGTTTGAAGGTTGTGACTTTAGATCGCCCAATTTCTCAAGTGCTTCCTCTGCCTCATCTTCTTCCTCCTTTTTGAGGAACATTCGGATACCTAGATAAATTGGTATCAGCCCGAGAAAACCGGCCCATTCGGGTGGCAAAAATGTAAAACCGAAAGCCCCTAATAGGCTCAATACAACGAGCAATCCGAACCCAAGATATTGCCCTAGAACAACTTGTGTGTGCCGCGCTTTCTCAATCTGTGCGAAAAAGATCATCAGCACAAAAATGTCGTCAACGTTGGTCACGATGAACGTACCAATAGCGGAAAGAATTAATGTGAGTGACATTGCGATTTACTCCATCCAATTGTAGATTTACATGTTCTTATATCCAAATAATTATTTGATTAAACATTACAATTTAACAAAGGTTTACTCCGGCCAGCTTTTTGGGGCAGTAGCAGCGAAGCTACCTTCACCGCAATGCTGTTTTATTTTTTTGCTTTGTATAAAGAAAGGGTTCCGTATACTGTCATGAACCTATCCGTCTCTTTAGATTGAGCAAACCCGGCCTCATCGATAATTTGCGGTATCAGGCCATTTACATTATCTGCTGTCGTTTTAAAACCATCGAGGATTTGGATTGAAAGGAACGCAATGCGCATGAGCCGATTTTGCGCCTTTCCCCAATCCGCTATGTGAAGTTCACCTTGTGGTTTAAGTACACGATAAATTTCTTTTAGTGTTCGGAGTTTATTTTCTAAAGTCAAATGATGAAACATTAGACTTGTGACAACACGATCAAATGAATGATCAGGGTAGGGAAGTGCAAAAGATGTTCCTTGATTAAATACAATGTCCATTCCCATATCCACTGCTTTTTTCTCTGCAATTTGGAGAATATTCGGATCAATATCGAGTCCGGTTACTTCTGCTTTCGGGTAAGCTTGTTTTAAAAGAAGGGTTAATGTACCGGTCCCGCATCCCAGATCAAGTACTCGCTGTCCCGAATCAACTTGAATTTGCCTAATTAATTTGTTCTTGAAGGTAGACTCCCTCATTGTCCAGCGTAATATCGGATCATAAAATGATGTAAGCCAGTGAAATCTCAAGGCTGGGATATAATCTCTATTGTCTCGTTTACGCATCTTTCACCCTCTATCCGGCCATCTTGCCAGTAATTTAAGCTTGGATTTTACGAAGTATGATTTTCCGATACATACCGTTAAATAAGGCAGGCTCATCTTCCTCTACTCGAATATGGTTTTCGTATGGTTTTACGATCTGTTCAAAATGACGGCCAATGTCCGTCCCCATTATGGCTACAACAGGACGAAGGATTTTCTTGATTACGGGCAATTCCCGGGAGGGAGGAGCAAACTTATCGAAAATGACTATGCATCCCCCAGAGCCAGTAACCCGAATCATTTCTTGAAAACACTGAATCGGATCGGGTACGACAGATAGGATCAAATTTGCAATGACCATATCGAACGATTCCCGAGAAAACGCCAAAACTTGCGCATCCATTTCTGTGAACGTAAAGTTTGTTGCATCATAATTATTTCTTGCTTTATCAAGCATTTCGGGTGACAAGTCGATTGCATCAACTGAAATATCCTTGTCCATAATGAACTGCAAGTCTGCTCCCGTACCGACACCCACAAAAAGAATTTTGCTTCTAGGCTTAATATCGAGGTTCTCAAAAATCTTTTTCCGTGCCATTATAAAGGGCCCGGAATTAAAGAGATAATCATAAAAGGGAGCCCATAACCGATAAATCACTTTGTTCCATGAGTTATTCATAGTCGATTATTTAATACCACCTCTACAATCAAACGTTTATTTGATTATTATAATACACCAAACCCCTCGTATATTCAAACACATATTTGACTGTTTCTCGATTTTGAGAAAAATATTCAAGTTATGGCATCGGAACTTCGAGTCAATCACTTCATATTTGCCTCGTTTTGAAACGAAAGAAGGAAAGATAGACTAGCATTTGGTACATTGTTCCGATTCTGACCATTAGTGAACTTTATCCAGAGGGGATATCATGAAGCGAAATTGGAACTGTGATTGAGCTTTTTACCATACTCCCGAACGAAATGAAGTTGATTCTCCACGGCCCCTTAGTAAACTGGAGTCCCTCGCCCCAATAATTTAAGCTATGTACTAGGGGGATGACTAGGTATGGTAAGACATTTTTGCGAGGAAACAAGGTTGAAAATCGTACGGAAGTACTCGCCGGTATTAAGGTTGCGCCGCTCGCCCGGAATGTATTATGTTCACCCTGAAACCATTCTGAATTGGGTGAGAGATTCACGCGGCCGATGAGCAACTACAGCAACTTCGAAGTCTACAGGAAGTGGAAGCAAAGTTCGAACAAGCGAAGAATTGCGGACCATTATCGGTATGAATGGGGGGCAGGGCGTCTCCGGGGTTCAGGCGCGATTCCAAAGAATTGATCATGTATTGATTCAGCTATATTCCGGCCATGAAAATCAAAAATCGCTTGAAGGATTTATTGGTGTTACCACAACTTTCGTCTTCCGAACAATACTGCGTTGAAGAATCGGAAACACCTTTTTCCGGACCGGCTCTGTGAGCCCGTACTCCACGACCGGAACGACACGCCCATCTCGCTCAAGACCAATTGTCCATGCGAGCTCTTTGCGCGAAAACCCCGTCACATAGACAACCTCACGCTGGAAGCAGACGACGCGCTGCCACACGTCCTTGCGTGCTTTGGAATAATACCTACTGTCCCGACGTTTCAGCACAATACCCTCCAACCCGGCCTGTTCGACCATCTTATAGAACGGAATGAAGCTATGCTCGACGTATCGGATCCGCTTGATCAGATCGTTCTCTTTTAGGGTGTGCGCCAGTAACTCCTTTCGCTCCATCAGCTGAAGCGGGCGCACGTCCTCCCCTCGGGTAAGGATATCAAACGCGACGAAATTTAAACCTGGCGTGGAAGCAGGAATTCTGCTTCGCTAGAACCTGCTCATCATTGCCTCAAAGTCCGGTTTCCCATCCGGGTCCGAAACGATCAATTCGCCATCCAGCGTTGTGCCTTTCGGTACAGCCGCCTCCGCAGCAGCCACGATCTCCTGAAAGCGGCTAGCTATCTCATTATGATGCCTCGTATAGATTCTCGTTTGATCGCCGACTACAATGATGGTTCTGATCCCATCCAGCTTCAACTCAGCGATCCACCGATCATCCTCAAACGGCTCCTTTGCATCTTCCAGGAGCATCGGCTCAATAAACATATACGGATCACCACCTACACATAACGGTAGCATGCGGATTTTCCGCCGCATACCGGTATATGTTGGAGACCAGCACGAACAGCCCGAGGATGCGCTTCCCCAGGCTAAAGGTCTGATTTCCTCGGTTTTGTGCACGACCAAACCCCCATAGAGCTCTATGGTCCGTGGCTATGTAAGCGGGAGATACCGGTAATCCCTAAGCATTCTTATTATCGTCGAAACCCGCTAGACTTAAACCTATTTACTGCTTCGACTTTCGAAACCCAGCTGCGACAGCATCCGCTTCAGTACAAAACATCTCCTCGGCTTTCGTCTGCTCATAGTATCGTCCGTCTGGGACGTGGTAAATCCTCTCGCCCTTCGAGTTGATGTTACCTTTGATCGTTGGGCTCTCGCATGCGGCCGCCGCCGGCGGCGCCGAAGCATGTGCTGTTGGCGCATCGTCAACTGTATCTATAACTTCCGGGTGGAACCCATCCTCCCGCGCATAATCTTCGATACTCCAAATGCCAAGCCCTTTTTCCTGCGCCTCGGCTTGGATCTCGCGAAAACGATCGACGTATTTGACGTTGGGCGGGTACACATAAGCGACACGTGCCAACCCCCGCTCTAAAATAAGCTCGTTATACATGCGCTCCCCGACCCATACGTATGCGAGAAGACGGCCGTATTTATCCCGATCGGAGACGTCGAGTTCAAGACGAACCATCTTGTCCGTGAGCATTTCCTTGGCGAAATTGGATGCCTCCCGACCGAAAGGCTGTTCCGGCTTGTCCGGGTGAACCGTCTCGGGACCGTCGATGAGAAGCATCCGGACCGTCTCTTCCGATCCGTCGAACTTTATCTTGATGGTATCGGAATCGACTACTTTTACGACCTCCGCCTCGACAAAACGGCTCTCAGCTTCGTTCTCCGCTGCCGAAGTCGCAGTCGGCGCCGGATTCGATTCGGTTGGTGATATGTCCGTCGTACCGCATCCAGACAGCAAGGCCACAAGTGCAAGGTAAAAAAGAAAAGGTCGCAACTTACTGAATCGAGTTCTGACCATTGCAAATCCCCCATAAATTCCTCATACTATTCCCAAGGCTGGACAATCGCTGGAATCGAACTGATCTTCGATATTAACGAGATGCAGGTCCGATGTTGGCCATCTTGAAAGCCATAATGGTCATTCCCCATGTCGTAGACTTTGATCGGCTCTCTAAATCCCTCACGCAGATAACTTCCATAAATCTTTCTGCAATGATGAACAGAGGCTTTAGGCCATCCGTTATCCGGATAGTTTTGTAACTCTTCTTCTTTCAACGTTAATGAACAACGGCCCGCTCGAAGATGAAAGCAAGTGTTGGGATCAAGCATCCACTGGTATGTCTTCCCCTTTGGGTCAAACGCAACAACCTCTTCCAAGCAATTCCCTCCCTTTTATTCTATTTTATCAAAACAGCACTAAATTGCCCATAGGTTTACCTAGTAAACCCGGTTTACCTTTGATATAATAAGCAGTATTAGTAAACCGAATGGAGCGGGATTATATGAGCGATAAGAAAGAGACGAAAGCTATAAAGGTCACCAGCGAATTCAAAGATCACCTTAACACACTCATTGCGCAGTCCGGCCTCCCCACTGACGAAGCATGGCTGGAAGAAGCAACGAAACTGTGGGAGCTGAAAATGCTCAAAGAGGGCAACCCCGGTTATAAGAAGGAACTGGACGAGCTCGAATACCACACGAAGCGCACGCTAGAAATCTTCATCGCTATGATTGGTGCGGAAGCCGCCGATCGACTGAAGATGATACAAGAGCATGAAGAGCAGCTGTCGCAGAAACAAGCGGAGATCACCCGCCTGACTGCCGAAAACGGAGACCAAAAGCGCCAGATTCAAGCCGCGGCCGAACTTCTCGGCCAAGCGAACAAGGATAAAGGCGATCTGGAGAAGCAAATCCGGCAGCTAGAGGAGATCGTCCGCAAAAATGACCTTCTCATTGGCGAGTATAAAGAAAAGAACGATACCCTCACGGGTCTTGTGAATGAATATAAGCCGGCCGGCGACAAACTGAAAGCATTGGAAGCAGAACTGGCGAAAGCACAGACGGAAAATGAGCGCCTTAAAGACACCGTTAATCGATTGGAGACTGTAACGGCTCAAACTGCCGAACGTCACAAAGAAGAACTGTCTCGTCTCGAAGAGAGAAAGGAACTGGAGAAAGAGCGGGAGGTTTTGAGGCTCCGTTCGGAACACCAAACTAAGCTGCAGGAAGTTACGGAAGCCGCAAATGCCAAGGTGCGCGACCTCCTCGCCGCATTAGAACAAGCAAACCGAGGGAAGGTGCAAGATCAGGGAGGTACGGGCGAGGATGGCACTCAGTGATGAACAAAGGCGCAAGGATCGTGCAGACGCTATAATCGCTCGCCGATCGGCTGCAGACATGCTTTACGACGCCTTGCAGCTGATGGAGAAGGCCAACAAGAAGCTCGCTTATAATAAGAGCGAGGACGTCCGTTTTGAATTAAAACGGGTCACTGGGGAGCTTCGGGAACTCGTGGACACGTTAAGAGACCCGGAATATGATCCCGATTAACAACAAGAGGGTGCCGTGTAAAGGCACCCTCTTGTTCTGCACTATTCAACCCCGAGTGACTTCCTCAGATCTTCGAGCAGCCTAAAAGCCATTAACTGTTCCGGTGCATCTAATTCTCGTTGATCCACTTTTAGTTTTACTTGGTCATTCAGGACTCCAATGAACCCACTCGGCGAATAATTCCGCGGCAAGGTATTGAAGTTCTCTGGGTAGCCGGTAAGTAATTTCGAAAGTCGTTCCACCATCTCGGACTGTTCTTCCGAAAGTTCGGTCTTTCCATTCTCATATTCGCTTTCGGTTATGATGTACTTTCCAGGTTTACTCGACTTTGGACGTTTAGTCATGATGGATTCCTCCTATCCTAATACACTGCAGGCAGAGACCGGCTCATTCGCAAAGGCCATTTTAAGGGATCCGTTCTCTTCAGTAAAGACGATGAACGGATGATTGTAGAACAGTCTCCCCGTTACGGCGTCGTACTCGCTTTGGTGGGTAAACAACTCCGGAACGGCGATTCGTTTGCTCTTATAGAGGGACAAAATGTTAATCAGCCTGCGGCCTTCGAAGGTAAACTGCTCGCCTTCGAACTTGAAAATGTATTCGGCTGTTGCGGTGTTGACCGAAAAGCTCTTGTCCAACCCGCTCCACTCGAATTTGCGTCCTGGCGCCTCAAGCAGTTGTAATCGGAATTGAAGATTGCCAAGCTCCAAGTCGGTCGTGCACGACTCGATCTTGCCCTTGCTCGTCATCAGGTCGTTACTGCCCGCTTTTCTCCAAGCAAAATGAAACCCCTTCGCGATGCCATCGAAGAACATGATCTCCTCCGGACGCGCCGTGGCGATATTTCCTTTAACCGCCTTGATGGAATGGATCACGGAAGCGGTCATCTCGTTCGCCGGCGGCGTAGTATCCCGAATAATGTAACCATCCCCCGACGGGGTGATTTCAAACTGCTCTTTCGAGCTCGTTGTAATCTGGACATTTGAATAACTGCTGAAAAGTTGCTCGACAGGTAGCATGTGTTGTCTCCTTCTGAGTTCTAAGTATGTTCGAAATAATCCAATACGATATGGAACGGATCCAGCGTTTCCGTCGATATCAGAAACTTCCCATGTGGCACGATCTCTTCCCCATCAGGAGTCAACAGCTTATACTCCTTCGGCAATTCTGTATATCGCGTATCTTCCTTCGCGATGAACACTTCGCCTGGAAGCAACTTCAGAGTCTTCCCCTTTCGTTCGACTTTGACCGCGGCGTACGGTTTGTCGATTGTGAAGGTATAGGATCCGGAAGCTGGGTGCATAATAAACACATCCCCCATTCACGTGCAGTTGAAATCTCCCTATTAAGACTCGCTAGGACGATTAGAAGTAAAATACTAGAATCGTCTTCTATTCTTTCTTTCCAAACGTAATTCTCGCCCACTCTTCAAGGGTCATTCCGTTTTGAATTTCAAAGCCTTTTGCCTCATCATCCTCATCGAATACGAGAAGCTCGCTATCCGCCTTTTCATCGACCTTTTTACCGGACGGGGTACGGCCGTAGTTATACTCATTCGGCTGAGCATGGAGGAGGCGAACGTAGTCACCCGACTTTGCACATGCGCTGGCCAGCGCGGTGTTGTCGATATTTTCAGGCGAGATCGGCCCATAAACGGCACAATGCGTCATTTCATGGTTGAGCTTCTCGCAAATTCGGCACGTAGGATAAATTTTTTGTGCGCCCATAACGATAACTCCCTTATTCTTCTATTTGCCTATTATCATATACCGGAATACGGGAATCACAAAATTTTTTCGGTATAGAGGCAATCGGGAGTCTTATGGCAGCGATCGAGCACAAGGATAAAATACAAAAAAGAAGGTGCCGGACACTCCGCGCACCTTCTTCTTTCAAGCCGTTTGCTTAACCCTAACGCTTTGGTTGTCGGGGCAACCTCTACCCGCCGGATATAGAATGTCCTCCGCCTCCTTGCGAATCTGATTCAGCTCATCCTGGAGCTTATCCGCTTCCGCAAAGAGTGCGTCGATCTCTTCCCAACCGGTTTTGATTGTCATTCCCGTTCAACCCCTTCCGCCCTCATCTTTGCAATAATTATATCATATACAAAAATTAGGGAGCAAGCGTGGGCATAGAACCGAAGCGTTCGGATATCCTGATCCGTGAAGCCGTTAACCACCTCGGACTGGACACATAACACGCCGAGCACATCGCCGTTCACGCGGATCGGCAACCCCACGATTGAACGATAATCGTCAGAAGGTTTAATTGCCCCGAAAAGCTCAGGGGCTTTCGAGACGTCGGGTATACAGATGACGTCCCCCGCCTCCATGACTTTTCCCGCGAACCCCTCGCCTCTCTTGAGCCTGACCGTCCGGGCCGAACGCGCAGCGAGCCGGATATAGTGCTCGATGCGCAGCTCATCGCCATACGCTTTGAACAAGGCTACCGACTTATCGCTGTGATCCTTCTCCAAACGCGACATCGCCTCGGACAAGATGTTATTCATCATCTCTTGCCGCCATTGTTCGCCCGTATAGATGAGGTATGCAGCCGAACCGAGAAGCCGGCGGCCGTTCTCATGGTGTCGAACCAATACCGTCAGCTTCTTCGTCATGGCTCGAATAATCTGCTCCTGTTTCAGCGCCCTCTCATTGAGTGCCCTCACGATACTTGCTGCCCGATCACTTTCGGATCGTGCAGAGCGCAAAGCGTCCTGAAACTCCGCTATTTGCTTTTGCAAATGATGCGGGGCCTTAACGAAGTTCTCATCATAGAACGGGTTGGGGAAATCAGTAAAGCCCAGCTTGAGGTCTTCACTTCTCCCTCTCCACAGGTCACCGATGAAGCGGGTAAAGAAAATGATCAAGAACGCAAGCCCCGCGTATTCAAATAACCGCCATACTGTAACCGTATCGCTCCAGGATTCCGGCAGCAGCGCAGATACCGCGCCCATGAGCGTCGCCAAGATCAAGACGGTGAAAAACCCGGCCGATACGTAGCATACCCACACCTTCCATGCCGGCATGACCTTCCCGCTTCCCGGATCGCGATCGGTTTGTGTCATTATTGGTTCCATCGTGCGCATCCCTCCTTTGCGCTCTCTATTCTCCAAAAGAGAAAGGGAGCGGAAACGTCCGCTCCCCCAAAGTGACTAGAAGTTGAAGGCGAATTGCCCTTCACCGACGTTATACGACTTCTTCGCCTTAACCGCCGGTTTTCTGCCCTCAACCACCAGCCTTAATTGGAACTCTTCCTTCGTGGCTTCCGTACGCTCGACGACCGGCTTGTTCGTCAACCCGAACACCCACCTGCGGAAATCCTCTGGCTCCGACGGCACTTTCGACACGTCCCACTTCAGGGAAATCTCGGCGCCAGATTTCGAAAGCTGCAAGCCGTCAACCCCTTGATTGACGTTCTGCTCGACGTACGCAATCTGCTGCTCGAACCGTGGATACAGGACAGCAGGGATCACATCCGCTGCCCACTCAAGCAGCACAGCCCGGGTCGACGCCCCTGTATAGCGATCGCCGTGTGCAGTAAGCTCGGCAGGGTTAAGGTCAAGCACTTCCGGTTCCGCCGACGTTGGCGTCTCAGGCTCCTTCTGAGCGACGCCCTGCGCGGTTTCGACGGACAACAAGTCCCAAACCGCCGCCTCCGTCTCCTCTACTTCTTCGTCTTCGTAGGCCGGCGCCTCGACCGTGGAAGCGGGAAGGAACTGGCTGGCATCGATCGTCATTTTCCCTCAGATCGACTCCGCACTCTCCACGCCCTCGATGTTGTTGCCAACAAAGCGTTTTGCGAGTTCGGTTGCCAGGCTACCGCCCGATCCCTCGGTGAGCGCAGCAAGACCCTCCTGCGAGAACTGACCCTCCAAAGCCATCGCAGCGCTCATCTTGGCCGCCATGAGATTGATTGCCAGCTCCTGCATCGTGTTCTTATAGGAGGCGTAGGTCGTCAGGCATTTGTTCGGTTGTCCGATACGCCAGTGACGGCGGGACGCTTGGCGAACGATGTTTAAACGATACCCTGTTTGGTAGAAATACAATGACGGGAAGGTCAAGAGGTCCAAGCCTGTTGAAACTAGCACAGGGTTACAAAGTAACACTTGAACTCCTTCCTTCACGCGCCTTGCAATCCACTCCTCCCGCTCCGGTCCGTCAACATCGGACTCCAAGACCGCTGTCTTAATTCCCCTCTCCTCCAGCAACATGGAAAGCCGCTGCAGGGTACCGAGTTTTCCGGTATAAGTTGCGTATATCCCGACTTTCCGCCCAAGTTTTAGCTGTGACCGAACGAATTTGATCATCTGCAGTTCCTTCGGGTAGAGCAGTCGGTCGCTCAGCCGATACTCTGGGGGAACAATGCATTCCCCACTATCCGGATGGTAAACACCCTCGAAATTGAATGGAACGTCCGGGTAGCTTAGAAGCGTGTTGAGCAAGCTGCCGAGCAGGACCGATTGGCCACCCGCGGCAAGCTCTTTCTGCACTGCCTCTCGGAGCAGGTTCTCGACAGCGTTCAAATTCTTTTTGAGGTACCAGGAGGGGGCAAGTAGCCGCATGCCCTTTTGGGGGCGGCGCTTTCTACCCGGGCGCCGAACAACGCGCGTCCTGCAGGAGACAAACTTCCTTTCGCCCTCAAGCGGTACACTCAGCGGGCCCTCTTTCAGCTCCGGCAAGATTTCGAACATATCGGCCATCTGGATAAAGACGGCGACGTCGCTCAGCAAGTCTGTGAACAACTGCGGGGCAACGGCGGGCAGTTCCT
>Ga0194137_10000483_pt1 | contig 26767 bp, 25 predicted proteins | sample TARM_MetaG_T3_14_FD_134025 | JGI IMG/M metagenome (GOLD analysis project Ga0194137, IMG submission 134025) | Freshwater microbial communities from Pennsylvania, USA, analyzing microbe dynamics in response to fracking - TARM_MetaG_T3_14 (version 2) | ecosystem: Environmental > Aquatic >... | reverse complement strand
TTTTCTTTCACCCAATGGGTGAAAGCTGAATTTCGAAGGAACGCATATTTATCAAGGCTTTGATTATGCTTTTTGAAGTACTGACGTAGAATCTAGGTAGTAAATACAAGTCCAAACAAGCGAGGTTTTTCAGGAAATATCCTTGAATTAATCCATAATTGGAAAAATTTCAGAATAAAACTGGTGCTAAACTTAAACAGATAAACACCTTTCGCCCATCTGCAAGATGTTAAATGAGGTGGCAGAGAGCTTTTAGGTTAAGTTTCCGTAAAGCATCATCGAATGAACTTGTTGAAGAAGATCTGTTGAATTATAATAGGCATATGGTATGAAATTTGATGGAGTTGTTAGTACGTGATGAAAAAATAGTGGTTTGCCATAAACAGGGAGGAAAGATAAATGAGCGAGAAAAAAGTAAATTCCGGCGAAGTTAACAAGTTTACCTATGCAAAAATTTGGTGGATCGGTTTCGGTTTTCTTGGGGTACAGATGGCTTTTACCAGTTACAACGCTTTTCTTCCTCTGATGTATCGGGAATTCTTTGCCTCCCGTGCTGTGGTGGGACTCCTTATGGGGACGGATAACCTGATTGGTTTGTTACTGATTCCTATCATCGGGGCATGGTCGGATCAGATGGATTCGCCCTGGGGACGGAGACTCCCATTCATTGTGGTTGCTATACCGATTGCAGCTCTGACACATTTTGCAATACCCTTGGTCTCATCAGTGTTAATATTACTTATTATTACTGAAATCGTTTTTACAGCTGCCATGCACTCTTATCGTGGACCGATTATCTCACTGATGCCGGATCATACCCCACCGGAGAAACGTTCCACGGCTAACGGAATTATCAACTTGATGGGTGGAGTTGGAACCTTGATCAGTTTTGGTGTGTTAGCCCTGCTTTATGATATTGATCCCCGGCTGACCTTTGGTATTGGTGCTGTTGTTCTTATACTCAGCTTGTTTGTTGTGTGGTGGAAGGTGGATCGGCATCCTCCTTATGTGGATCATTCTCCGAGATCCTCTTCAAATCCTATTAAAGAGGCGGTTACCGGCATCCGTGATTTATTAAAACCCGGCTATACCGGTCAATTTCTGATCCTTTTGGCGATGCTGACGTATTTTATCGGCTATGCAGGCCTAAATGCCATGTTTCCCATTTACGGAGTTGAAACCTTGGGACTTTCGGAAGGAAGAGCAAACTTTTTACTTACCTCCTTTGCCGGATCCTTCTTGGTGTTTGCCATATTTGCAGGTTTTATCGGTACGAAAATCGGTAAAATCCCTGCTATGTTATGGGGACTTTTACTGGTACCGGGATTATTTCTTATGGCGATTCCCGTACGGGCGCCTTGGCTGATTGCCCTGATTTTTGTTTTCGGCGGATTAGGATGGGCCTTGGTTAACGTTCAGGCAATGCCGCTTATTGCAGATTTTGGCGGTAGAGATCGCGTAGGTTTTTATATCGGCCTTTACTACGTATTTACCATGATCGGCCAGATGGTAGGACCTTTTATGTTAGGCCTTGCTATGGACCTTATTGGTAACCAGGGAATGTTTATCGGCGGTGCAGCATTTTTCTTCATGGCTTATATTATGCTAAAAGTTGGAGAAAAGAAACTTACGGCGGATCCAGAGGAAATTGCTCGACAAACGCAGACGGATCCATAGTAAAAATAAGTAGAATTGTCAAGATGATGAGTCAGGCAACTGGAAAATGGGAACAGACAAAGCACAGATTATAATGATAAAGGGAGCATCTCAAATAGGAGGTGCTTTTTTATATCACTATGGGTCTAAAAGAAAAGAATGAGGCTAGTATCAGAAAGATTGTCTGTTTCTTTCACTTTGGAAGTCTTTTACTTTTGCCAAAAGACCAATTACATAGTATAATCATACTAGTTTTGCAGTCGTTTTATGTAGGAGGCTTTTGAATGAAGACTAAAAAAGAGAATCTAAACCATTTACATAAAAAACCGAAAAAAACCTATACCCTTATGTTTATTCCCCATTGGGAAAAGGAGCTTAAAAAAATTACATTATCTCAGACAAGTATTATAACAGGTTTGGGCTTCGTGATGATTTTGTTGATAATTCTTGCAACAACCAGTATTTACTTCACCAGGCTTTCCGAACACAATAGAGATGTGGCAAAAGAGCATGAGCATGCATACCTTTCTCTTATGGAAGAGTATCAGGAGCTAGAAGACGCCTTTGCCCTTCAGGAAACAGAAATCGATTATTTATATAATTATACGGATACGGTAAAAGAAGAGGTGGAAAACCTTACACAACTCCAGCATGAGGTTCTTGACCTTGTAGGTTTGGATGAAACCGCTTTAGCAGAGGTAACTATTCAAAAACCCATAACCCGATCTTTGGGAGGAAGTATTTTAAATACTCGAGGAGAGGCGAACCCTGTGGCATCTTTCAACCCGCTATATGATTTGGGAACTCTCATCGATAATCAGAGTCAACGCTTTGAAGAAATGATCCCGAAGATCGAAGACCAGTTAGAGTATCTTGATGCGAAACCTAATATACTCCCTGCTGAGGGGCGAATATCCTCTGCCTTCGGTTATCGCAAACATCCTTTTACTCGGAAAATCCAGCATCATGACGGAATTGATATAACCAATAATTACAGTACCCCGATACACGCTTCCGGAAGTGGTGTGGTCATAGTTTCCGGTTACCAACCGGGCTATGGTCGGATAATCATCATAGATCACGGATTTGGTTATCAAAGTACCTATGCTCACAATCAAAGTAATTTGGTTGATGTAGGGGATCGAGTGGATAAAAAGCAGCAAATTGCATACATGGGAAGTACAGGAGTCAGCACAGGACCTCACGTGCACTTTGAAATTCGGCACGAAGGGGAGATTGTAGATCCCCTTGAGATTATTAATAATTAAGGAGATAAGCATATTCACTTACCAAATATCAAAGGAGGATTTTATGTTTAAGAAAAATGAACAAGACGTAACCCCGACGACTTTTGAAACCATATTCAGTGAATCCTGTACTATAAACGGTACGGTTACAGAAAAAAACTCTCTGCGAATCGATGGGAATATCATCGGCAATGTGGAATCCGAGGGAATGGTAACCATAGGGAAGAGTGGTAAAGTCCAGGGAAATATTACGGCCCAGGTTGTGCATCTATCCGGAACTGTAGAGGGAAACATACAAACCCATAGTTCATTGAGAATAACATCTAGCGGAAAACTTGTGGGCGATGTCCAAACCGAAACCTTCATCATAGATGAAAAAGGAGTTTTCGACGGATCCTCAAAAATGTCTTCACAAGGAACTAAGGGTGACGACTTAGATAAAGTAACAGAGTTAAAGAAGAAACCTTCAAATTCAAAAGAATAAATTATTCTCTTTGTAAAAAGGTAATTAAACCAAACAGAGAACCGCCTCAGGACATTGTATTTACAGTGCCTTAGGCGGTTGTTTTTATAAAATAAAATTTGAATAAACTGGAAAAGAAGTTAAGTCTTTATACCTTTATGACTTTGTCACTGCTTTCTATACAGGATGATCACTCATTTGCATTTATGCTCTCGTGGATAGGGATTTTAGACTCCATTTCTTCAACAAAAGTCTGTACAATCTTGGGAGCAAACTGAGTCCCACTGCATGCTTGGACTTCCTGTACCGCTTCTGCTAGAGGTCTTTTATCTCGGTAGATTCTGTTAGAAGTAATAGCATCATAGGCATCGGCTACCGCAAGAATTTGAGCTCCGATGGGTATTTTATCTTTTGACAGGCCTTCAGGATAACCTTTGCCATCCCAACGTTCATGATGATGTAACACCCAATTTGCAATTTTTGATAAGGAATCGGATTCAGACAATAATTCGTAGCCAAATGTACTATGTTTTTTTATGATGTCCATTTCTTCATCCGTTAATTTCATAGGCTTATTTAGTATTTGTGCAGGCACTAGAATTTTTCCTACATCGTGAACCCATCCTGCAAGATATAATTCTTCCTGCTCTTCATAACTCATGCCTAATATTTTTGAGATTCTTCTTGCATAATTTGCCACATTCTCTGAATGCCCCCTGGTATATCCGTCGTAAACATCAATTCCTTTAACAAGGCATTTGATAATCTCTTGATTTACTCTTTTTTCTTTGGAACGGAGCTTTTTTATCGAAATTTCCAGTTGTTCTTCCAAAGCATTCTTTTTTTTCTTAAGCTCTTCCTTCATGGTAAAGTGGTTCAGATAATACTGATGAAGTATTCTGGAGAATGCAAACATCGCTAACATTGTAAGGATAGAGGTGGTTACTAAAGGAAGATAGTTCGATGCCCGGCTGACATATGGGGTTAAAAAGAAAAGATATATAAGTCCGGCTCCGTAGTAAACTAAAAGTTTCTGCCAAGTTCCAATATAAAAAAAGGCAATCACTACCACAACAATTACAGCATCCACGAAGACAATCATATTTTCCGGATTGTAACCCAATAAAGAAAGACTCCAAATTAGCATTAATAGATAAGCAAGATCTACTATGATTTTTCTCTTTATGTAATGACCTTCTTTCTGGGGGGGATCCTTTACAACTATAAGAAGTAGTATCATACAGCAGACAAACAATAAAAGATTACTTCACCGGATACTTAGGGTATCCCCAATACTTTCCGCAATTAAAAACATGGCAAAGGCAATAGGGACTAGGACCATAAGAAGATAGTATACTCTTTTATAATTAGTGCTCGCAACTTCTTCCCTGAACTGAGATTTATTTTCATCGGGATCGTTCTTCCATAGATCTGATAACATTTACCTCACCAACTTCAACGTCTGACATAGTCTTTATTCTATCATATTTCAACTGGTTGCAAAACTTTTTCTAAAAGAAGAAAAAGCAAAAAATATAACTAGCAATAGGATGTGCTATCTTTATAAAAACTTAGTAGTCATTATAGCCTTATTCCTCTGTTATCCTTTTTATATTGTTTAAGTTGATAAAATATGGTACATTTGTATTAGGAAAAATTCTGAATAAACAATCAAGTAAGTTGAATGGAGATGTATCGCTAATGACGAACATAAATAGTTGTAAAAACCGTAACGAGCACATAAAATTTTTTGATGAAGCGATGATCGGCATTTTTCACACTACTTTTGATGGGAAATTTCTCTATGTTAATAAAACATTTTCTTCAATACTAAAATATGAGTCTCCTGAGGAAATAATAACTTCTATTGAAAGTATTGAAAAGCAACTGTTTGTTAATAAAAACATTCGTCAGGAACTATTGGAGCAGACTAGGAAGGAAGGTAAGCTTTCTAATTATGAAGTGGATTATTATTGTAAAGACGGTAGTATTATAACGGCTCTGTTAAATATGCAGATTAAACATGATCAACAAGGAGATGATCTCTTTCTTGAAGGTTTTATTAATGATATTACATATGTAAAAAAGAAAGAGTTTGAGTTGTTAAAGCGTGAAGAACGTTGGAATCTTGCACTAGAGGGTAGTGATCATGGAGTATGGGATTGGAATGTAGAATCTAATATGATTTATCGTTCTAAGCATTACAATGCAATTAGAGGGTATAGTGAAAATGGTCTTAAAAATACTTATGAAGATTGGGTTGATTTTGTTCATCCGGAGGATAAAAAATGGGTTGTTGAGGAGCTTCATAAACATGTGGATGGTAAAATACCGGAATATACCGCACAGTATCGATTGAAACAAAAGAATGGTACGTATATATGGGTTCAGGAGAGGGGGAAGGCAACCGAGAGAGGACCTGATGGACGAGCACTTAGAGTTGTTGGTACACAAAGAGATGTGACTAAGGAACGAACCAGTCAAGATGCATTGTTATATCAGAAAAAGTCCTTCGAATGTCTTTTTGGCAATTCACCGGAAGCCATTGCTTATTTTGATGAAAAGGAATATATTATCGCTGTGAATCCTGCATTTACTAAATTGTTCGGTTATACCAATGAAGAAGTAAAAGGTCGCCATGTTAATGAAATTATTGACCCTTTAAGTAAATTGGAAACATATCTTACCTTTGCCCAGTTTGAGAAGCAGGATTTAAAATTTAAAGATACAATACGTTATGACAAATATGGGAACCCGATTAACGTTCTTGCTAAAGGGGTACCGATTTTTATAAATAACAAAATGGTAGCGGGTTATTCGATTTATACCGATGTAAGATTTATGAAACATGCAGAAGAGGAGATAAAAAAACAGAAAAAAATCCTGGAATCTCATTTTAAGTATTCACCGGATGCGATAGCACATATAGGTCTGGATTATAGGGTGCAGGAAATCAATGACAAATTCACAGAATTATTTGGTTATGCTGAAATGGAAACTATTGGGAAAACCATTGATGAATTAATCACCCCAAAAAAATTTAAGCAAGAGGGACAAAAAATAAATAATTTTGCCCTTGAAAATAAAAAAATTGAAGTTGATACGATGAGGAAAAATAAGAACGGTACTTTGATTGATGTTTGTATACGCGGTGGATCTACGATTGTTGATGGAAGAATCATCGGATATCATGTAATTTATACTGATATTCGAAAAAGAAAAGAAGCGGAAGCCAAAATCAGGTATTTGAGCTATTATGACAAACTAACGGGGTTATATAACCGTGCTTTTTTTGAAGAAGAATTAAAACGCCTGGACACAATGCGGCAGCTTCCTCTTGCAATCATAGTGGGCGATGTAAACGGTTTAAAGCTAACCAATGATGTCTTTGGTCACTTAGTAGGAGATCAATTATTAATTGAAACTGCGGATATTCTTGAACAGGCTTGTCGAGAAGAAGATGTTATATGTAGATGGGGTGGCGATGAGTTTGCAATATTATTGCCCCAGACAGGTAAAGAAGGCGTAGAAAAGATCTGTCAGAGGATTTACAGGTTGTGCGAGCAATCTGCTGAAGCACCTATAAGTATCAGTATATCCTTAGGATATGCTATTAAGGATCATCATACACAATCGATTAAGAACATAATTAAAAAAGCTGAGGAGCAAATGTATCGTAACAAATTACTGGAAAGCAAAAGTACCCGTAGTCACATTATAAACTCACTACAAAAATCTATGTACGAGCGTAGTCATGAAACCGAGGAACATGCCATGCGCATGAAAGATCTAAGCATTAAACTGGGTAGCGGTTTACATCTTGATAATGATAGATTAAACGAACTGGGTCTACTGGCAATCCTTCATGATATTGGTAAAATGGCGATATCTGACTCAATTCTCGAAAAACCGGGAAAACTCACAAAAGCCGAATGGGAAGAAATGAAAAGACATTCGGAGATAGGGTATCGAATTGCTGAAACCTCCCCGGAATTAATCCACATCTCCAAATATATATTGTTTCACCATGAAAGATGGGATGGCACAGGCTATCCTCATGGATTAAAAGAGGACGAAATCCCCTTATTGTCTCGGATTGTTGCTGTAGTCGATGTCTATGATGTTATGACTCATTCCCGAGTCTATAAAGAAGCTACAAGCCATGAGAAAGCGATAAAAGAAATCATACGATGTTCCGGAACGCAGTTTGATCCTGAAGTCGTCACGAAATTTGTGGAATTATTTGAATAAACAAAGGGCAACCAAAGGGGACGGAGGTATTCGGTTAAGCTCAACCGAATACCTCCGTCCCCTTTGGTTGCTCTTGGGTGGTCTTTGGTTATTTTGATTTATTGATTTTTTTATGGCAACCTACCCATCTTTTTAGTATAATGGTCCATAAAGGAAGATGACATAATGTTATTGGAAATGATTTTTGCCTTAATAAATCGATTAGGACTGATCATCATCCTTGCGGTGATTATCTCAAAAATAGGAATTTTTAAACGGTTAATTATTAAGAAGAATGCCAGTATAAGGGATAAGCTGATCTTAGCGGTGGTATTCGGGTTGATCGGGATTCTCGGTACCTACTCTAGTGTGCCGGTACAAGGAGCCCTAGCCAATACACGAGTTGTCGGCGTGATGGTTGGAGCATTACTGGGCGGGCCCTTAGTAGGACTTGGAGCTGCATTGATTGCAGGTGGACATCGTTTCTTAATCGACATCGGAGGATTTACCGCACTTGCCTGTGCAGTCTCCACGATTGTAGAAGGATTAATGGGGGGATATTTTTACTACTATCTTCGAAACAAAAGTCAGAAATGGAAATATGCTCTGATTTTCGGTATGCTGGCGGAAGTTGCACAGATGGCAATTATTCTTTTGATTGCACGCCCCTTTGCTGATGCCCTGGCTTTGGTACAGATCATTTTGGTACCCATGGTTTTCGTTAACTCCATTGGAATTGCGCTTTTTGTGGGAATACTAGAAAATATATATAATGAACAGGAGCGAATTGCAGCGGGACAGGCGGAAAAAGTTTTAAATATCGCTAATTTAACCCTTCCTTATTTTAGACAGGGATTAAAGGAAGAGATTGCAAAGAAAGTAGTGGAAATCATCTATAATGATGTGGATATTGCCGCAGTTTCTATTACCAACCGGGAAAAAATACTGGCTCATATCGGAAAAGGTTCGGATCATCATCAAGCTGGAGAGCATATAGGAACAAGAGCAACCAAAGAAGTTCTTGCCGGAGGGAAGCACCGGATTATTCGTAAAAAAGGCGAAATTTGTTGTGCAAACGGGAACTGTCCTTTAAAGGCTGCTGTGGTGGTACCTTTAAAAGAGCAGGATAAAACGGTGGGTACTTTAAAACTTTACCGGGAAGTAGAACATAGCATAACGTATTTGGATGAAAAGCTTGCGCTGGGACTGGCCCAGTTGTTTTCTACTCAAATTGAAGTCAGTCGTTTGGAAGTTCAGGAGAAGTTGCTGGTGGATGCCGAGCTACGTGCACTTCAGGCGCAAATTAACCCTCATTTTCTCTTCAATGCCATCAATACAATCCAGTCCTTTATGCTCTTTGATGGAAAACGGGCAAAGGGTTTGTTGAACTCTTTAGCCGTACTCTTTCGTAAAAGTCTTGCCACACAAGGGGATTTTGTGGACTTTAAACAGGAAATCTCCCATATTCAGTCTTATTTAGAGATTGAAGAGGCCCGATTTGGAGACCGGTTGAAGGTGGAGTATGATTTGGATACCGGCGACGGTGTGAGAGTACCTCCTCTAATTCTACAGCCAATAGTGGAAAACGCGGTGTTGCATGGAATTCTACCTCAAAAAGAAGGGGGTATTGTAAAGATATCCGCCTCTATTTGTGATAAAGATTATTTAGTATGTATTGCTGATAACGGAAAGGGAATTGCCAAAGATAAGATTCCGGAGCTACTGCGGGAAGGCCATCGAACCTCGGTGGGCCTGATTAATATCCATAAGCGACTAACTACTTTATATGGCGAAGACTACGGAATGAAAATTGAAAGTTCAGAAGGAGAGGGAACAAAAGTGGAAGTTCGTTTTCCTTTGGGAGCTTAGGAGGCGGAATATGCGAATTTTAATCGTCGATGATGAAATGCCGGCAAGAAAACAGTTACGAGCCCTTATTAATGAGTTTAAGAAATCAGAAGCTATTGTAATTGAGGCAAAAAGTGGAGAGGAAGCTTTAAATTTATTAAATGACGGAGGATTTGATGTAGTGTTTCTTGATATACATCTGCAGGATATGACGGGATTGGAAATTGCAGAGGAAATGGTAGCGAGAAAGCACCACTCAAAGATTGTATTTGTAACCGCTTACGATCAATATGCACTCAAAGCCTTTGATTATGCCGCTGTGGACTACCTATTAAAACCCATTGAAGATCTACGTTTTGAAAAAACCCTAAAGCGTCTTGAAAAAGAGTGGAGCTCCGACCGAAAAAAAGAAATGAAGAGCCCCTTATCCACGGTGGAACAACTGCTAAAAGAGCATCTAAAAGAGGAACATCAACCCAAGAAAATCACTTTAGAGCGGGATGATCGTTTGTATGTCGTGGATATGAAAGAGATCATTTATATTGAAACCGAAGATCGATGTACGAAGGTTGTGACAGAGAAAGGAGACTTTCTTTCAAATCTTACGCTAACGGAGTGGGAGGAAAAGTTATGGTATCCGCCATTTTTTAGAACCCATCGAAGTTATTTCGTGAATCTTGAGAAGATTCAGGAAGTGATCTTTTGGTTTAACAATTCTCTGCAGATAAAAATGGCAGAAAATCCCGATAACCTGATTCCGGTAAGTCGAAGTAAAACCAGAAGTTTTAAGGAACGGATGCATATCCAGAATTAGGATACCACTCGTCCCGGAATCCATACGGTTCAGTCTAAAAAATAAACCGATCATCAATTAATTTAATATTCAACGAAGCCTCCTTGTATAATGGATTTATTCAAAGAAAACTATTATATAGGAGGTTTTTTTCATGGCATTATTATTTATTTCAATTGCAGTGTTGATTATCGGTTACGTGCTTTACGGAAAATTTGTTGAAAAAGTGTTCGGAATCAATGAAGAGCGAAAGACACCGGCGGTGGAAATGGCCGATGGTGTGGATTACATTCAAATGCCTTGGTACAAGTTGTATCTGATTCAGTTTTTGAATATTGCAGGGCTTGGACCGATATACGGAGCGGTAGCAGGGGCATTGTGGGGACCCCAGGCATTCATATGGATTGTACTCGGAAGTATTTTTGCCGGAGGGGTGCATGATTATTTTTCAGGAATGCTCTCTATTCGAAACGGCGGATCCACGATTGCAGAAATCGTTGGAAAATACTTAGGTGGAGGCGCAAAGCAGTTTATGCGGGTGTTCTCCGTGGTATTATTGGTATTGGTAGGTACGGTGTTTATGACAGGACCTGCCATGCTTCTGGGGAATTTGAATTTTTTAGGTCTTGCATCAACCCAAGTGTGGTTAGGAATTATTTTAGCTTATTACTTTTTAGCAACGATTTTACCGGTGGATAAAGTTATTGGAAAGATTTATCCGGTATTCGGTGCAGTACTGATCATTATGGCCATAGGAATTGCAGCGATGTTACTTGCAGGTGGATACCAATTGCCGGCGCTTACCGCTGAGAATATTCATCCCGGTGATTTATCGGTATGGCCGTTACTATTTATTACAATTGCATGCGGAGCGATTAGCGGATTTCATGCAACTCAGTCTCCGTTAATGGCCCGATGTGTCGGAAAGGAAAGCGAAGGTCGTCGAGTGTTCTACGGATCCATGATTTCTGAAGGAATCATAGCTTTGGTATGGGCAGCGGCTGCCATGAGTTTCTTTTATGGAACCGATGGACTTTCCGGAGCCCTTAATGCAGGAGGTCCCGGTGCAGTAGTACATGAAGTTTCCACCACATTAATGGGAGTTGTGGGAGGACTCTTGGCAATGCTTGGAGTAATTGCCTGTCCGATCACTTCAGGAGATACTGCCTTTCGAAGTGCTCGTCTTGCAGTGGCTGACTTTTTAAAGAGTGATCAAAAGGTACTAAATAAACGCTTGATTGTGGCACTTCCTTTATTTGTTGTCGGGTTTTCCTTAAGCCTGATTGACTTTAACATTATTTGGAGATATTTTGCCTGGTCTAATCAAACCTTAGCGACGGTAGTACTATGGGCCTCTGCAGCTTATTTAGTGCAAAATCAAAAGTTTCACTGGATTGCCACAGTGCCGGCAACCTTTATGACGGCTGTTATTGTGACCTACATTTTACAGGCACCGGAAGGCTTGCAATTGGGAACTTCAATTTCCTATCCTATCGGAATTACAGCAGCGATTCTAGCTTTCGGATGGTTTATACTGAAAGGGCAAAAACATAAACACAAAGCAAAGGAAGTACTGGAAAACTAATATTATTCAGAAGTAAAATTAAGATATAATTTTTTTAAAAAACCAAAAGACCAAAGGGGAGGCTGGTAATCGGTTGTGAAAACTGAATACCGGCTTCTCTTTTGGTTTTTTGCTTGGCAAAATATAATATGAAAATAGAGGAATTTTTAGGTGATACGGCGAAATGTATAAGAAATACTCAACGAGGAGGGAACTAAATGAACTGTGTATTCTGTAATCTAAATGACGATAAGATAATTTTTGAAAATGATCTGGCTTTCGCTGTAATGGATAAATATCCTGCCAGTAGAGGGCATATGCTTTTTATTCCAAAGCGACATTATAAGGATTTTTTCGAAGCAAGCGAGAAGGAAATGACAGCCCTTTATCAACTGCTTCATAAAGGAAGAAAATATATTGATGAAAAATATGACCCGGATGGTTACAATGTGGTTGTCAATGTAGGTAAAGATGCGGGTCAGGCAATTATGCATCTACATATTCACCTGATTCCAAGATATAAGGAAAAGAAAGAGGGTGAAGTTTAAGCAATGAAAGCAAATAATAGTAATCGAGTGATTGGATCGAAGGAACAAGAAAAAAATTCTAACAAAGATGTTTTTAGAAAAAACAACCTGAGAGAGAATGCTTTAACAATTGTGAAGGAGTCCATAAAAGCAGTACTACCGGAGGAGGCGGTAATAAAAGCACTTAAGCAAAAGGAATTTAATAGCAAAGGTAAAATTGTTGTTGTTGCGATAGGAAAAGCCGCCTGGAATATGGCAAAGGCCACGGAAAATGTATTGGGGGACATAATATACAAGGGAATCGTGCTTACGAAATATGACCACTCTATGGGACCTATTGATGGTTTTGAAATAGTAGAATCGGGACACCCGGTACCGGATGAAAACTCGGTTATCGGTGCTGAAAAGGTATTAAAAATGGTATCGGGTTTGAACAAGGAGGACCGGGTAATATTCCTGATCTCCGGTGGAGGATCCGCGCTTTTTGAAAAACCCATGGAGGGGGTAACCCTTGAGGATATTAGCCATATCACAAATCAATTGTTAGGTAGCGGTGCGGACATTGTTGAGATCAATACTATCAGAAAGCGTCTTTCCGCTCTAAAAGGAGGAAAGTTTGCGACCCTTTGTGGCGAGGCAAAGATCTTTTCCATAGTTTTATCCGATGTGATCGGAGACCGACTGGATTCCATTGCTTCAGGACCCGCTTATCCCGATAGTTCTACTACAGAGGAAGCGTTAGAGATTCTTAATAAGTACAATCTTAAAGTAGAACATCATATTAAAGAGATTATTAAGATTGAAACACCCAAAACCGTAGATAACTGTGAAACGGTTATTACTGGAAGTGGTAAAGCACTTTGTGAAGCAGCAGCGGCCAGTGCTTGTCGTTTAGGATATGAACCGATGATTATAACATCTACTCTTAACTGTGAAGCAAAAGAAGCGGGATCATTCATGGCATCTATCGCTAGGGAGATTAAAACTATTGATGGTAAAACATTCAATGGTGAAACAAACAGAGGTAAATCTTCAGTAAGCAGATATCCTTTTATCACACCGCCCTGTGCAGTGATTGCCGGTGGAGAAACCGTGGTACGAATCATCGGCAGTGGCAAAGGTGGAAGAAATCAGGAGCTGGCCTTATCTGCAGCTCTAGGTATAAAAGGGTTGAAAGATGTGTTACTGTTCTCCCTTGGTTCCGACGGAACCGATGGGCCCACTGATGCAGCCGGAGGCATAGTGGACGGCACCACCGCTGAAAAAATGAAAGCAGCGGGCATTTCCCCGGAGACATATCTGAACAATAATGATTCCTACAACGCACTGAAAGCAACCGGTGACTTAATCATAACCGGATCTACCGGAACGAATGTAAATGATGTGGTGGTATTGCTCTGTAATTGAGCCGCTTTTCCAAATTAGCATTAAGTAGGTTTTTATTGAAAACTCCGTCTACAGACCTAGTATAATAGCGTCTTAGGACTGTTCCTGTTAGCGATGATTTCCTTTATCATGATGATGATTAGTTTTACTTATCACAAAAATTTTAGGAAAAGACGAGGGGGAATCGGAAACGTGAACATTGATGAAATGAGAAATAGCATTGCATCTTCAACAAAAAAAGGTATTAGTTTTACCCTGGCGGCACTTGTGATTTGGATTGCGATTACAGTTATTTATCGAACCGATATGGCGGTATCGACAAAAAACTTCATAACGTTCTTCGCGGGAGGGGTAATGTTTCCGTTAAGCGTTCTATTTTCAAAAATTACCGGAGCACAGTGGAAGACGGATGATCATCCGTTAAGCTCTTTGGGCTTGATTCTAAACATTGCACAGCTGATGTATTTTCCTATGATTTTTTGGGCATTCAATCAGGTACCGGAACGCTTCATTCTTTTTTATGCAATTATTACCATGGGCCATCTTTTCCCTTACGGATGGCTATATCGGAGTAAGGTCTACTATGCTGTTGCGCCATTATCAGCTGTTGTATTATTGATTTTATCCGGAAATAGTTCGGAAAGCTCTCTATGGATTGTACCTTTGATTGTAACTAGCTCTATGATCCTACTAAACATTGGACTATTCTATGAAGGTTATCTGCAGGAAAAAAAGGAATCAACAAAATTGTTAAAAGCCGTGAAATAATATAGGGTAGTTGTGAAGGAACAAAATAAGAACTAAGAAAAAACAATGATAAGGTAGCGAGAAAATGATTTAAATAGTGAAACAAACTAACATAACGGGGGATTTTTCTAAATTTGATGTTTTATTGAAGAGTAAAATTCAAATAATATACGGTAGCAGTGGGAGGGGATATGGTGTATGGAAAATTATAATTGTGAATTAGATAGCAAAAAAAATAAGTATAGAAATCAGATGATAGGATATCTTTTAATAGCAATTATTCTTACAGTTCTAGTTGCTATGATTCAGGAATTACGGATGGATCGTTATATGGATCAGTTAATTTTTACAATTCTAAAAGAAGGTGCACTTGCAGTTACTCAGTTTCCGGTGATGGTTGCGGATACGGAAGTCATTATTGTGTTATCCATCGGAATCATGCTAGGGCTCGTGATGATCGGTTGGAAAAAATGGGCTTTCTTTTATTTCCGGTTGATGTTTTTCGGATCCTTATTGGCCTATATTTTAAAACAGTTAATCGGTAGACCTCGTCCGAATGAGTTGATTTCCCTTAACCTTTGGCAATTAGGTACGGAAAGTATTTCTCAAAGCTTTCCCAGCGGTCATGTGATGAAAATTACTTTTTTGATCGCTTTTCTAGTAATACTTTATACATTGAAAATGAAACGGGAACTTCCTCTCAGGATATTAGGAATCGGTGGCTTCATGGTCATATTGGTAGGCCTAGGTCAAATTTTAAATGGGAGACATTTTTTCACCGATGTAGTTGGAGGTTATACTTGGGCTTTAGCCTGGGCTTACGGAAATTTGTATATTGAAAGTATCCGGAAAGATAAAGGAATTTTCAGTGAAAGGAAAACAAAGGAGAGATCATGTTTTAAGATTCGACAATGGGAAATCTAATGATCAAGCAAACCACCTTAGGGAACCGATGCTTTTCAGTTCTTACTGGTGGTTCTTTTTCTCCGACTTAAGGATGATGATAGCTCTGTCTGATGACGTAGGAAAAAAAGACCTCGAGACTGTTCATAATAGTTGAGATAATCGATATCATAAAGCTATTAGTTTAGAAATATTATGTAGCAATGATGGAACGGGAGGTAATTATGAATAGTAGGGGGAAAACAATTGAAAATAGTATTTTGCCTAAAATTAAAAAAAATGCCATACTTTTAACGGTGATTTGTGTTCTTGCTGTGTTGTTTTTGTACGTAGTAGGTCAGTTTACCGAGTTGCATCCTGATGCTTATCGGGATTTACTTCGAAGTATTTTGTTTGGTTATGGTATTTATTTGTTAGTGAACGGTTTCTATAATGGGATTTTTAAGAAAATACCAGCAGTTAAAATGGAGAGTATAAAGTCTTTTAAAACGAAAAACATTACATCTGCAAAAAAATATAGTACAAAATTTGTAAAAACAAAAAAAGAAACACCGTTGGAAGCTATATGTGAGACATTTATGGTGGTAACACTTGTAAACAGTATAATGATGTTAACCGGTTTTGATATACCTAAGGAAGGGACGTTTGCTTACATCCATATGATGACTCGACTTCTCATTGTTTCCGGAATTATTGGAATATGGATGTGGAAAGACGTTATTGAAGGGGTGAAAAAATTTACTTTTGCAAATGTGTTTAAAAATTTTTATCTAGAGACTCATAAAAGTCTATTAACATCGATTTCTAAAGTGTTTACTGCAATTACCGCAGTTTACTGTATTCTCATGATTGCCCTTCATAGCATAATCAACCCTGCAGGAGGATCGTTTTTTTACCAATCATTACTGGGAATTTTAGGGTTCGTAACTATAGCCATGTTCACTCTTCGCATTTGTAGGAAAAATGAATAGTTGAAGACGGTAATAGAAATTGGACGGGAGGAAGATTAATAATAGGGAAAAAGAGAGGTACATCTCTGGTGAATAAAAAATTAATATCAGAAGGACTTAATCGGTTTTAGGCTGCTTTAAAATATGGAAATCATCCATCTTTTAGCAGTTGTTTTTTTGCGCATTATTATAGAGTAGATTATGTATAAGTAAATCTTACTGAAAAATAAAGGGTTTTTTAAGAAATACGACGAATAGTATATAAGAAATCATCAATGTAATAATTCATAATGAAAAGAGGGGTCCTTTTGGAAAAAAGTATAAAAAAAGAGATGCAATGGTTAAAGAATACATATATAGCACATAGGGGATATCACTGTCCAAAAGAAGCACCGGAAAATTCAATGGCTGCATTTAAAAGAGCCATGGAAGAGGGCTTTGCAATAGAGCTGGATCTTCATTTATTGAAGGATCATAGGGTAGTGGTTTTTCACGATGATCAGTTAAAAAGAATGACAGGGTATGATAAAAACATTATTGATTGTACCTGGGATGAAATTCAAGGCTTACAATTACTGGATACAGAAGAAAAAATCCCCCTTTTTAAAGAAGTACTGGAATTAGTAGATGGTAAAGTCCCTTTATTGATCGAAATTAAGAATCGAAGGAAAGTAGGGACTTTGGAGAAAAAAATCGGAGAACTTCTCAAAGAATACGAAGGGGCCTTCGCGATTCAATCTTTTAATCCTTATAGTGTGGGATGGTTCAAAGAGCATGCGCCAACAATTCTTAGAGGGCAGTTATCCGGGAACTTTGATAATGAGGATTTAGCATTCTATAAAAAATTTCTATTAAAAAAGCTATTATTGAACCATGTCAGTAAACCGGATTTTATCAATTATGATATCGAGTATCTATCACAGATTCCAGCTAGGATAAAAAATAAAAAACGGAATATCCTTCTGGGATACACAGCAATAAATCCTGAAGATTTTTTAAAAGGAATGGAACATTGTATCAATGTTGTTTTTGAAGGATTTAATCCAAAAGAGATAGATGATTAAATAAAAAGAATGAGCAGACTATATGGACTTTTTCATTGAATTGCAAAGGGCAACGAGTGTTAAGTGGTACAACGGATTTTTTACAGAAAGGATGGATAACCATGAAAACAATAGGAATATTAGGGGGTATGGGGCCGGAAGCGACACTACTTCTCTACGACCTGATTATTAGGAATTCAAAGGCAAAATCCGATCAGGAGCATATCCCGACGCTTATTTACTCCAATACCGAAATTCCTGATCGAACGGCAGCCATCCTATATAATGGTGAAGATCCGGTGCCCTATTTGATAAAGTCAGCACAGGTTCTTTGCCAAGGAGAGGTGGATCTCATCGGAATGCCCTGCAATACTGCTCATTATTACTTTGAAATGATTCAAAAAGAAGTGGATGTGGAGATTATCAATATGGTGGATCTGGCGTATGAAAAGATAGTGGGGGACCACCTAAGGAAAAAGATCATGCTCTTTGCCACGGAGGGGACCATAAAAACCGGGATATATGATTATTCCGAAAGAAAAGATTCAATTGAAGTGTTCTTCCCCAGTCTTAAGGACCAAGAAGTGTTACGAGATATGATCTATGACCAGATAAAAGCGGGAAAGCGGCCTATAGAGTTAGAATCGTATCAGGAACTTCTTTACCGTGTGGAAGATGAGGGCATCGATGCGGTGATTTTAGGGTGCACCGAGCTATCCTATCTTCATAGTATGTTTAAGTTTCCAAATAATATCGATTTTATAAATCCCTTAGATCTTCTAGCCAAAGAATTGGTCAGAAGAGCGAAGGAAGAGGAGGAAAGCCAATGAAGACGAAAACCATTTACTTTACCAAAACCGGTCATTCATTAAAGATTGCGAAGCGTATCGAGAAAGAACTACAAGTAGAAGCCTTAAATATTAAAGACAGTCCGAAACTTGATAATGTGGATCTGCTTTTTGTGGTAGGTGGTATCTATGGTGGGAAAAGCGATCCGAAATTACTGAACTATATTGATACTATAGATGGTGGATCCGTTAAAAAATCGGCGTTGATAACCTCCTGTACCGGTTTGAAAAACTTCCAAGATGAAGTGCGACAAAAACTGGAAGCTAAAGGAGTTGAAGTATCAAAGGATGAATTTATGTGTAAAGGGAATTTCCTGATTTTCGGTTTAGGACATCCCAATGAAGAAGACCTACAAAATGCGGTGGATTTTGCAAGAAAACATCTGGAAAATCGATAATGAGAGAACAAGATAACTAAAGTAATTAAAGGGGCTCGGTTATATTAAAATCAAGGACTCTGTCCTTTGGTTTTAAAATTTTTTAGAAAAAAAGGAATATACCCTTTGAATGGCGAATAATATATAATACAATATATTAGTTAATAAATCCTATTTAAGGAGGCACATTATGGTAGCCTATGATCAACTGGTTAGAGACCGGGTTCCCGATATTATTACTAAGGCTGGAAAAAAAGTTTACTTAAAAACCTTGTCGGAAGAAGAATTGGGAGATGCACTGAAAAAAAAGCTTCAGGTGGAAGTAAACGAGTATATAAAAAGCGACAGAATTGAAGAACTCGCTGATATTTTAGAAGTTGTGGAAGCCCTAGTGGGGATTCACGGCGAGGATATGAAGACTCTGGAAAGCATAAAAACCCAACGTCGGGAAAAGAGAGGGGGCTTCGATAAACGACTGCTGCTAAGAAGAATCGTTGAAGGTGGAAAGATTTAAATCACTAATTCGCCCATTGAACAATGAATTTTAACAGTTTGAACAGGATTACCAAAAATATTACAAATTGTTAAAAATTACACATTCAAAGTACATCCGAAGGGATATTTTTTTTTGCTTTTTTAAAAGATCCTACCCTAGTGTTTTTTTGATTATATCGTTTTTTAATATGGGATAAAGGTTTCCAAAGTTAAGAAAAAGAATATATAATGAGAAGTAGGTAAAAATAATAGAGAAAATTAGGAGGAATATCATGATATATTGTTTTGGCGACAGTATTACCAAAGGCACTCCCGGAGTATCTTATCTCAAATACCTGCCCAGGGGAGAATACAAGAATCAAGGAAGCGGAGGAGAGACCGTAGAAGGCATCCTTTCTCCGATAGCGCACAGCATCAAGCACAAAAAACTAAATAAATACATTGTTCAAGTCGGAACCAACGATATTTTGCTGCCTTTTTTGGAAAAGTCTTCACCGAAATGGAAAAAACGGTTGAGAAAAATTGATGAAATAAAAAAAGAAGGGGCAAGACCCAGCAGAACGGAATTGCAGTTTAAAAAAAATTATCAGGCAGTGATAGATCTGTTGAAAGAAGATGATAAACAAATACTGCTGATAAATATTCCCGTTATCGGCGAGGATTTAGAGCACGAGCGAAATTATAAAGTAGAGAAGTATAATAGCATTATAAAGAGCGTCGCTGAGCAAGAAGGCCTGCCTTTAGTTGATTTTTATGCATGGCAAAGAGAGATGTTGGGAGAGCATCAAAGTAAGGAACATTTCTTTATCGGTGAAGATCCCAAGCAGGTTGTATTTGATGGATTTAAAAGCGTTACAAAAACGGGAAGAAGGGCTCTTTCTAAAAAGCGTAAGTTGATCCTTACGGTAGACGGCGTTCATTTAAATGACGCGGGGGCAAAGGGTCTTGCAAAGTTGGTGGAAGAAGAAGTTAGAAAAGGATTCGGACAAAAGTAAATAGAAAAATAATAGTCAGAAATACAGGAGGCAGTCCTATGAAGAAAACAAAATGTAAAATAGCTTTAGGGGTTTTTCTCGGACTGACCAGCCTCTTGCTAATTGTCCTTATGTTTCCATCTGTCAGAAGTATGGCAGTTATGAAAGTTTTCAGTTACTACGAATATCAGCATTCTGTAATCCACGAAGAGGGTTTAAGCATATCCATTCCAGGTGGAAAAAATACAGAGGAAAAAGACTGGTATCCTTTTGTTATGACCTATAATGGAGATCAGGGATTTTCTAGGTTTGTCAATGAGGACATGCGATTAACGATCCTTTATAATTTCGGTCACTTTCCTTTACTCCAAACCCATTCCAATTTTTATGATCCCGATAGTCCCTACTACACAAGTTTTTATGGAGGATACGGAGTGCGTCGCGTTTCGGGGAAAGTCTTCGGATTTGAAAAGGGGAAGTTACTTCTGGAGGAGCTGGTTCAGGTTTTGGAATTTGACCTTACCCGTCTGGTCCTTAGGGATTTGGGAAAGGAAAACCCCCATTTTGTTTATGAAGTTATATCGATAGAAGAAGTCCTACTCTTCGATGAAAAAGGATGGTATAGGGTCGACGGAAATATTGAAACCAATGGTGTGAATCATCAATATCAGGAAAACCGCCGAAACTATATCCAGTATGGAAAACCACCGAACTCAGGAACCGATAAAGAAGATTTTCCCATAATTGAGATGAACGGTCGAATGTATGTAAAGTATGATGCGGACAAAGAACTTACCCTTGCATTTTTCTGTTTAAGCCGGGAAATCGAAGTCATTGAAGACTGGGAAGATAATATTTTGAGACAAACTGAGATTACCAAGAGCAGCAATGATTGAAAACTTGTACCCAAATAAGTTGTGGAAAATCTGTATAAGGTTTACATTTCTGAATGGGGGGTATCAATGTAAACAACATCTTGTATATTTAACTAGCAGATGATTTAGGCAAGGGGTATCAAACAGGGATATTTGAAAAAAATGAAAGGGGGAAGTACCATGATTTGGACCATTGTAGTAATAATCTTGGTAATCTGGCTTGCAGGTTTCATATTGGAAGTTGGCGGTGCACTTATTCACTTGCTTTTAGTTGTTGCACTAGCCGTATTTATATTCAATATGTTAACCCAGAGGAAGCGTTAGTTATCCGAAGTGATTAATAAGAATTTTAAAGACATCTGTGCACTAAGACAGATGTCTTTTTAAAGAATTATAAAGTTTCAAAGGGAATAATAAAGCCTCATTTGTATTAATATAGGTATAATAAATAATAAATCAAAATATACAGAATAGGGACGTGGAATAATGATATCATTGGAATTTTTTATACGAATTATATTTGCTTTTTTTCTAGGAGGGGCTATCGGATTTGAACGGCAGCAAAGACAGCGAATGGCAGGAGTGAGAACCAATGTGCTAGTCAGCCTCGGTGCCTTTTTGTTTGTCACCTTATCTACCATGATCGATGGAGAAGGGAGCCCCACTCGAATGGCAGCGCAAGTAGTTTCCGGGATCGGTTTTCTTGGTGCCGGTGTAATTATTCGGCAAGGTACCAATATCAGAGGTCTTAATACTGCAGCCACGCTATGGTGTGCAGCGGCTATTGGAGTACTTACCAGTGTAGGATTTATTGCGGAAGCTGTGGTAGGTACTCTTTTTATCTTATTTGCTAACATTTATCTAAGGATATTCATAAAAAAAATCAATCTCCCCTCTACTTCCCGAGATGAGGATCAGGAAGAAATTCATTATAGAATAAAAGTAAGGTGTAACGAGGAAGTGGAGTTTCAAATCCGGTCTCTGATAATTGATCTGATGGGGAAAGAAGACTTGATGCTTAGTTATCTAAAAAGTGAAGAGCAGGAAGATACCGGGGACGTAAAGATCTTTGCGGATATTGTGGCATTTGAAAAATCCCACAAAGAAATTGAAGAGTTGGCAGGGAAACTCAGTCTGGAGCATCATGTGACCTCTGTAGGATGGAAGGCCAGCGTATAGGGTCGACTCGGTAGTGCAGCGATTTAGGATATAAAATCATCGGTAGTTTTTTAAGTAAGCAAAACACCCTATAATATTAGGGTGTTTTGTTATGGAGTCACTGCAGGATATTTGATTCTCGATTTTTCTTCATACATAATGCATTTTTTATAGGACTTGACCGTTAGTCTCTCACTAACTCAATTAATTGAAGATCCCCCAGCTGTGCAGGATAACTCTCCATAACTCCCCCGGCGTAGGAAATACGAACCCTGTCACCAATTTCCATTTCCGGTACATCCTCAGGATCCAATACTCCGGTACTTACCGAAACCCGGTCTGCACTTCGAAGGATATCTTCTCCTTCCACAGGCTCTACAAGTATGGAGTTTTCGTCAATCTCCAAAATCGTGGCTTCAAATTGCATAATCTGCTCTTCATCACTACCGTCAACCGTTCCATTACCATTGTTATCATCGTTGGAACAGCCGATAAACAGAACTCCTGCAAGCATTAACATCAAAGTAAGCTTAATCATTCTTTTTATCAAGTGAAACACCTCCAAAGTAGATTTCAACAAAACTAAGTTTTGTAATTCGATTTTCAATAATAATCTTAATAGCTGTATACCCATTAGACGTAGAAAAGTAGAAGAAGTTCCGGAGATTAGGCAGAAAAAAGAATAATTAGAGTAGTTATAATTCGGATAAAAGCAGTAAAATCCAATTAGCATGTCGAATAAAACAGTTTATACTGAATAAAGGACGTGATATCCATGCGTATAATCATTTCTCTATTATCGAAGACGTTTTACGAAACGGGGATATAAATAACACAAATTTGTAGACTTGTAGAGTTCACACAAGGCATTTTCAAAATATCTGTGATATACTAAACAGTATAATTAATAAAATTTTTCGCAAGGAAAGGAGCACCACGATGAAAGTAGTAAAAACTGAAGATGCGGTAGGTATGGTGCTGGGTCATGATATTACGAAAATTGTCCCCGGAGAGTTTAAAGGGGTGGCCTTTAAAAAAGGTCATATAGTAAGGAAAGAGGACATTCAAGAGCTATTGAATATTGGTAAAGAACATATATATATTATGGAATTTTCTTTTGATGAGATCCATGAAGATGAGGCAGCAATTTCGCTAGGAAGGCTTGCGGTAGGAAAAGGAGTAAGACTGACGGCTCCTTCCGAAGGGAAAGTCAATCTCATTGCCGAAGAGGATGGTCTGTTAAAGATTAACAAAGAGCTTTTGTTTGATCTGAATGATTTAGGAGAAATCTGTTTTGCCACAATTCATGGGAACCGTTATATAAAAAAAGAAGGGCTGATCGCTGGATGCCGGGTGATCCCCTTAGTAGTTAATAAGGAAAAGATCGAAAAAGCGAAGAATATCCTGGATGGGCTTTCGCCGATGATTGAGGTAAAGCCCTTTCATGCTTTAAAAACCGGAATCATTGTTACGGGAAGCGAAGTTTATAAAGGGAGAATTGAAGATAAATTCGGCCCGGTGATCGAACGAAAGCTGAAACAGTATCCCGGAGAAGTGATTCTAAAAACCATCGTACCTGATGAGACCGCAGAAATTCAAAAGGCAATAGAAAGTTTGAAGAAACGGGGAGCAGAGATGATCATTGTAACCGGAGGCATGTCTGTGGATCCTGATGATAAGACTCCGGGAGGGATTAAAGCAACCGGTGCAGACATCGTTACTTATGGAACTCCGGTACTCCCCGGGGCAATGCTTATGCTTGCCTATCTTGGCGACACACCGATTTTTGGTCTGCCAGGATGTGTAATGTTCTCTCATACCACCGCTTTTGATATTTTGCTACCTAGAATTTTTGCTAATGAAAGGATAAAGCGTCGAGACATAATAGAGCTTGGCTACGGCGGACAGTGTTTAAAATGTGAAGTATGTACTTTTCCCGACTGCCATTTCGGGAAGTAATACAGAGTAAACCAAAGGTAAACCAAAGGGGACGGAGGTGTTCGGTTGAATATAACCAAACACCTCCGTCCCCTTTGGTTGCGTCCCCTTTGGTTGCCTTTTGATTGTTATTTATCCTTATCAAAATCATCCACTTTTTTCTCGGCTTCTTCTTTAGTATAACCATACTCTCTTTTAGCTTTCCAACAAGTTTATCCTTATTGCCGTCAATTTGTTTTAGATCATCGTCGGTTAGTTTTCCCCAATTTTTCTTAATACCACCTTTGACCTGATCCCATTTGCCTTCCCATTTTTTATTCATCAATGTCACCTCCTTATTCTCTATATTTCAATGTTGCAGTAAGGTTGTCTATGTATAATATATTACCCCAAACCGGTCGGATTAAACGAAATATCCTAAAAAATTACAGTATATTTTAGTTGTAGAGAGTTTTTAGTTGATAGATTTCACAAAATTAAGGTATATAAGAGTATAGGGGGAGTGAATAATCAAGCCAGAAGATAGTATGGTAAAGAGAGTATGGAACTAAATAATAATGGAACTAAAAAAGTGATGAATCAAAAACAATGAAGTAAGTAGATATGAAACTAATTATTGTAGGAGGATTCCCATGGACGAATATCTAAATTTTATAACAGAAAATCCAATAATATTGCAGCTGATTTTTGCTGTGCTCGGCGTGATCGTTATTATAACGGTAAAAAACCTGATTCGCTCTCGCCTGGGTAGATATATAAAGGACCATAACAATTCTTACCGAAGTAAAAAGGCTATAACCGCACTAGGTTACTTTTTAATCGTCCTGTTGATTTCGATTATTTTCTGGGAGAGCCTAGGTGCATTGACCGTATTTTTTGGAATTGCCGGTGCGGGGATTGCCTTTGCCCTGCAGGAAGTGATTGTCAGTATAGCAGGATGGATTGCTATTGTATTCAGTGATATTTATAAATCCGGGGATCGGGTGTTACTGGGAGGAATAAAAGGAGACGTTATCGATGTTGGGGTCCTGAGAACCACAATTATGGAAATCGGAGGCTGGGTTGAAGGGGATTTATACAACGGAAGAATTGTACGAATCGCGAATAGTTTTGTTTTTAAAGAACCGGTCTATAATTACTCTGCGGATTTTCCTTTCCTTTGGGATGAGATTAAGGTTCCGATTCATTTCGGCAGTAATTATGCCTTGGTGAGAAAAATACTCTACGAAGCAGCGGAAGAAATAGTGGGAAGCTACTCGGATGAAGCGGAGGAGCATTGGAATATTATGCTTCGGAAGTTTCTACTTGAAAACGCCTCCACCCATCCCATGGTGTTTCTCATTGCAAATGACAACTGGGTAGAGTTTACCCTAAGATATGTGGTAGACTACAAAATGCGAGTGAGAATAAAAGACGAGCTGTTCACAAAGATTCTTGAGAAAGTGGAAAAGAATTCAGATCAGGTAGAGTTTGCCTCTGCAACCTTTGAATTGGTTCAATCTCATACAAAGGATCAAGCACGGGATAAGACAAGTGATAAAAAATACAATAAGTAAAAAAATCTCCCGAAATTGGGAGATTTTCTCGTAAACCCATCATCCTAATTTATTGAAACAGATCCATTTTTTCAATCCGATCAAAAGCTTCTTTTAATTTCTCAACCCCCAGGGTACAAGCAATGCGGATATAACCTTCCCCTGATTTGCCGAAAGCGTCTCCCGGCAGGGTAAGCACATGAGCTTCCTGTAAAATCCGGTCACTGACTTCTTTGGAAGAAAGTCCAGTATCCTTGATGTTGGGAAAGAGATAAAAGGTTCCTTTCGGTTTCAGTACCGACATATTTTTCAGTTTGTTGATTCGTTTTGCCGCATAGAACACCCGGTCCTGATATTCTTTGACCATAGGGGGTTGAATGGTTTTTCGTTGCCGTAGGGCATGAATCGCTGCCCGCTGAGATACGGAAGGGGCGGTGAATACAACATTTTCATTAATCTGCTGAATCGTTCCAATGATAAAATCCGGAGCAATTACATGACCTACACGCCAACCGGTCATGGTATAATCCTTTGAAAAGCTGTTGATGGTAATGGTCCGATCTTTCATTCCGGTAATCGAGACCATGGGAATGAATTCCCGCTGATAACTGTAAGCTCCATAGATTTCATCGACGATCACGATCAGATCATGTTTCTTCGCAACATCTGCCACGGCCTCCATGGTCTCCCGACTAAAGGAGGTTCCTGTGGGATTGTTGGGGGTATTTACAACCAAAGCCTTCGTCCGCTCGGTAATCAGAGATTCCAGTCTTTTCGGGTCGATTTCAAAATCGTCCTCTTCAAAAGTATCCAGGGAAACGGGATTTCCCCGAGCGAGTTGTATCTGCTGTGGGTACGGCGTAAAGCAGGGTTCATGGATAATCACTTCATCGCCATCATCCACAATGGCTTCTAAGGCAAGATACATCCCGAGGCAGGCACTGGCAGTGACCATAATTTCTTTATCTCTAAATTCAAGATTAAAATCTTCAGAGTACATCTTTCGAATTTCTTCCCGAAGCACGGGGTCCCCACGAAAGTCCGTATACTTTGTGTGTCCGGCTTTAGCGTCCTCAAAAGCTGCATTAATCACGGATTCCGGTGTTGTCTGGTCCGGATCCCCAAGACTAAGGTTGATCACATCATTAAAGGATTTCGCCAGCTCATCAGAGGCTCCCATGGGAGTCTTTTGATCTTTCCAATAACGTTT